>OGXP01000017.1_pt1 | contig 194116 bp, 161 predicted proteins | sample 1576351 | NCBI WGS metagenome assembly OGXP01 (sample SAMEA3541517, study PRJEB24748) | human gut metagenome | biome: human gut; feature: human-associated habitat; material: faeces | place: China | collected 2012
TGGATAATTCCTTACTGGCTGTAAGGGATATTAACCATAAATATATTGTAGTAGAAAGGATGGAAAAGGCTGTGAGAGATTCTTATGGACGAACAATTGAATATATGAGAATTTCAATCACAGACCGCTGTAATCTGCGATGCAGGTACTGCATGCCGGATGGCGCAAAGTGGATTCCTATGTCAGAAATCCTGACTTATGAGGAGATTGAACGAATCTGCAGGGAGGCTGTCCGGATCGGGATTACCAGGTTTAAGATTACCGGAGGGGAGCCTCTGGTCAGAAAAGGATGCGCAGATCTGATCCGGATGATCCGGCAGATTCCGGGCACAGAAGAAGTAACAATGACGACAAATGGGGTTCTTCTGGGTGAGAATCTGGAAGATCTTCTTGCAGCGGGGCTGGATGCGGTGAATATCAGTCTGGATACACTGATTCCGGAAAAATATCAGGAGATTACCGGGGCAGATGAACTGGAAAAAGTCAGAAAATCCATTTTCATGGCAGAAAAAAGCGAGATCCGGGTAAAGATCAACACGGTCCTGCAAAAAGGAGTCAATGATGAGGAATGGAAAAGTCTGGCAGAGTTGGCGAAAAAGAACAAGCTGGATGTCCGTTTTATTGAATTGATGCCGATTGGACAGGGAAGAGCAGAGAATGGCATTTCCGGTGCCTGGGTGCTTGGAAAACTGAAAGAAGCTTATGGAATAGAAGGAGAGTTTTATCCGTTAGAGGGACGGTTTGGGAACGGACCTGCTGTGTATTATCAACTGCCTGGTTTTCAGGGGAAAATCGGTCTGATCAGTGCATTGCATGGAAAATTCTGTGACAGATGTAACCGGATCCGGATGACATCAACCGGAAAGTTAAAAGCGTGTCTGTGCTATGCAGATACTATCTCCGTTTTTGAGGCAGCAAGACACGGATCGGAAGAAGAAATCCGGAAATGTCTCGAACAGGCGATCCGTGGAAAACCGAAGATGCATCATTTTGAGGAGCAGAATTTTATTACAGAACAGAAAAATATGTCACAGATCGGAGGATAAACATAAAAATGGGAAGACTGAAGGGAATCTGCATCAGTGAAAAGAGAGGAACCGAAAAACATGAGGTTCGTGAAGCCATGGTCAAAATGGACTGGGGGATTGAAGGAGATGCGCACGGTGGAAAATGGCATCGTCAGATCAGTCTGCTTTCCGATGAAAAGATTCAGGAATTTCGTGCAAAAGGGGCAGAAGTTGCGTATGGTGCATTTGGTGAAAATTTGATCGTGGAGGGATTTGATTTTCGCATGCTTCCGGTTGGAACAAGATTTCATATCGGAGATGTGGTACTTGAGATGACACAGATTGGAAAAGAATGCCACAGTCATTGTCAGATTTATAAGAGAATGGGTGACTGCATTATGCCAAGAGAGGGCGTTTTTGCAGAAGTCGTCACCGGAGGTCATATCAAGGTAGGAGATGAAGTTGTCATGGAACAGGTGAAAAGTGACCGTCCATTTTCAGCGGCAGTTATTACTTTAAGTGATAAAGGGGCTGCCGGAGAACGAGAAGACAAAAGCGGACCCATGATTGTCGAAATGTTGAAAGATGCCGGATATGATATTAAAGAAACGATTTTATTACCGGATGAGCAGAAAAAACTGGAAAAAGAGCTGATCAGACTGGCTGATCAGAGACAGCTTAATGTGATCTTCACCACCGGAGGAACAGGATTCTCCGAGCGGGACCGGACACCGGAGGCGACGGTAAATGTCTGTGACCGGATGGCAAACGGAATAGCAGAGGCAATCCGGAATTATTCGATGACGATCACAAAGCGTGCTATGTTCAGCAGAGCTGTATCAGGTATCCGAAAAAAAACGCTGATCATCAATCTCCCGGGAAGTCCCAAAGCAGTACAGGAAGCACTGGAGTTTCTGCTTCTTGAACTTGGACATGGGCTTGGAATCCTCCGTGGAACAGAAGGCGAATGTGCCAGAAAATAAAGAGGTTAAAAATCATGAGTGGATTTACACATTTTAACGAAGATGGTAATGCAGTGATGGTAGATGTGGGGGAAAAGGCTGAGACAAAAAGAGAAGCATTTGCATCAGGGGTGATCCGCATGTCGGAAGAATGCTTTCAGAAAGTAAAGGAAGGCAGCATGAAAAAAGGAGATGTTCTTGGCGTAGCAAGAATTGCCGGGATCATGGGTGCAAAAAAGACAGCAGAACTGATTCCGCTGTGCCATCTGTTAAACCTTACCAAAGTCGAGATTGATTTTGAATATCTGGAAGAAGAGCATGGGATCCGGGCAATCTGCCACACGGCATGTACTGGCAGGACCGGTGTGGAAATGGAAGCACTGACTGGGGTAAATACCGCTCTTCTTACAATCTATGATATGTGCAAGGCGGTTGACCGGGGAATGGAGATCAGAGAAATCCATCTGCTTGAAAAGTCCGGTGGAAAAAGCGGGAAATGGGTACGTTAAACGTATTTTAATTTCTGGTAAAAAAAGTAAATATCTTCAACGATTAACAGTTGAAAAAACACGGCTGATGGTCTATAATAGGCTTTAGAAAACCTGGAATGTTCGAGACTTCCGTATTTTTGAACCTACAATACTTTAAACGGGATTCTTATATCTCTGTAATATGTCAGGCCCTCATTGCGCAGGGGAAGGCAGAAAAGCAGATGCGGTCGCCCACCTAGCGGAGTGCTAGGAGTCAAAAAACGGAAAACGGCATTTCGGGGGACTACAAAAGATAAAGGACAGTTGCGAGAGCAACTGTTTTTTTGGGTTTTCAAAGAAGTGAAAATGTGATAAACTATTTTGAAAAATGAAACTGCCGATAAGATAAATGGAGTTATTATATGATGAAAACGATAAACAAGATTCGGGAAATTACAGGGCAGGTGTCACAAAAGCATGTGGGAGCATACGCGGCCCAGTCTGCTTATTTTTTTGTGCTGAGTATGATCCCGATTATTTTGCTGCTTCTTGCTATCATACAATATACTCCGGTGACAAAAGCAGATGTTATGACTGCAGTGGTAAATTTGTTTCCGGAGACAAGTATGCAGGATTTTATGGTTGGCATTGTAAATGAAGTATATAACCAGTCGAAGACGGTCATTCCGATCACTGCGATTGTAGCACTGTGGTCAGCAGGTAAAGGAGTACTTGCGGTTAGTACCGGACTGAACTGTGCATATGAGCTTCGTGAAACACGAAATTATGTATTTTTAAGAATCCGGGCATCCATCTATACGATCCTGTTCATTGCAGCGATCGTGATGGCTCTGGTACTTTCTGTGTTTGGTAATAATATCAGTATTTTTATATATCACAAGATTCCGTTTCTTGCGGAGACGACGGATATGATCATGCGTTTGAGAACGGTGATTTCATTTGTTGCTATGACTGGAATCTCGCTTCTGGTATATCACTTTTTGCCGAACCGGAAGCTTCCGTTCCGGGATCTGATTCTGGGATCTATTTTCTGCTCTCTGGGATGGCTGGTGATCTCATTTGTTTTTTCGATGTATCTGACAATCTTCAAAGGGTTTTCCGGTCTGTACGGAAGTATGACGGCGATCATTCTTGTGATGCTGTGGCTGTATTTCTGTATGTATGTGATGCTGCTGGGAGGGCTTATTAACTGTATCTGGGTAGATGCAAAGAGGGATATCCTGGAAAAGGATTAGTTCTGCAAAAAGCAGCATCCAGGTTCCGGAATATGATTTTTGCGTAGATAAACGGTGAATCTATCAGATAAAACCGCTTGACATAAAAAAATCATATGTTACAATAATTAAGTATATGACATATAATAAAAGCAATGACCGTGTAAGTAGTGAACTGTTTTCCGACAGAGAAGGAGAATCCCCGGCTGTAAGTTCTCCCCGGTTCAGGCAGGAAACGAATTTCCCACGTGAGCTGCGTTTTTGAAAATAAAGTAGAAAACGACGTCCCTGCACGTTACGCAGTCCGAGTGCCTGTTATTCAAATAGCAGGAAACAGGGTGGTACCGCGATTTATCTCGTCCCTTTTTAGGGGCGATTTTTTTATATATTAGGAAAGTGTTCTTTCCTAATATATAAAAACGCTCCGCGAGGATGTGCACTGCGGCGTATAAGGAAGATGTCACAAGCGATCGCCGCAGGTGCCAGAATGTGCCAAGGCACATTCTTTTTTCTTCCACAGGAAATTTTATTTCCTGTTATAGTCGCAAATGAATAGCCAAAACAAGTTTTAAGGAGGATATCATGAAAGAAAGACTTGAGAGCATCAAACAGGAAGCCATTAAGCAGATCCAGGCTTCTGATGTACCGGAGAAATTAAATGATGTACGTGTCAAATTCCTTGGTAAAAAAGGAGAACTGACAGCCGTATTAAAAGGAATGAAAGATGTAGCTCCGGAAGAACGTCCGAAGGTAGGACAGCTTGTGAATGAGACAAGAGCTGCTATCGAAGAACTTCTTGATGAGACAAAGAAGAAAATGGATGCTGCAATCCGTGAAGAAAAATTAAAACAGGAAGTTATTGACGTAACACTTCCTTCCAAGAAAAATACAGTAGGTCATCGTCATCCGAATACGATCGCTCTGGAAGAAGTAGAGCGTATCTTCATCGGTATGGGATACGAAGTTGTGGAAGGACCGGAAGTAGAATATGACCTTTACAACTTTGAAAAACTGAATATTCCTGCAGATCATCCGGCAAAAGATGAACAGGATACATTCTATATCAACAAAGACATCGTGCTTCGTACCCAGACATCACCGGTTCAGGCACGTGTGATGGAACAGGGCAAGCTCCCGATCCGTATGATCGCACCGGGACGAGTATTCCGTTCTGACGAAGTGGATGCAACCCATTCACCATCCTTCCATCAGATCGAAGGACTGGTAATCGATAAAAATATTTCCTTTGCTGACTTAAAGGGAACTCTGGAAGTATTTGCAAAAGAACTTTTCGGACCAGATACCAAGACAAAATTCCGTCCGCATCATTTCCCATTCACAGAGCCAAGTGCAGAAGTAGACGTATCATGCTTCAAGTGTGGCGGAAAAGGCTGCCGTTTCTGTAAAGGATCAGGATGGATTGAAATCCTCGGCTGTGGTATGGTTCACCCACACGTACTCGAAATGTGCGGAATCGATCCGGAAGAATACACTGGATTTGCATTCGGAGTAGGACTTGAAAGGATCGCCCTTCTCAAATACGAGATCGACGACATGCGCCTCCTCTACGAGAACGATATCAGATTCCTGAAACAGTTCTAGTGAGCACGACAAAATCAGAGAGCAGTGCGAAGAGCTGCGGCAGCATCGAAAGATGCTGGATTTTGGAGACTGAATAAGAGAAATATATAAACAAATCAGAAGGAGATATAAAATGGATACTTCATTATCATGGATTAAAGCGTATGTTCCGGATCTTGACGTAACAGCGCAGGAATATACAGATGCAATGACTCTTTCCGGAACAAAAGTAGAAGGTTTTACAAAGCTGGATGCTGATCTGGACAAGATCGTAGTAGGACGGATTGAGAAAATTGAAAAACATCCGGATGCAGATAAACTGATCATCTGTCAGGTAAATGTAGGAACAGAGACCGTACAGATTGTTACAGGTGCTCCGAACGTAAAAGAAGGAGACAAGGTACCGGTTGTTCTGGATGGCGGACGCGTTGCGGGCGGACATGAGCCTGGACAGAGAGTAGAAGGCGGAATCAAGATCAAAAAAGGAAAACTCCGTGGAGTCGACAGCTACGGAATGATGTGTTCCATCGAAGAACTTGGTTCAGACAGAAATATGTATCCGGAAGCACCGGAATATGGAATCTACATTTTTGATGATGACGCAGTTGTCGGAGAAAGTGCAGTAAAGGCACTCGGACTGGATGATGTCGTATTTGAATACGAGATCACCTCCAACCGTGTAGACTGCTTCAGCGTGGTTGGTATCGCAAGAGAAGTTGCAGCTACATTCCACAAAGAATTCAAGCCACCGGTTGTAACATCAACCGGAAATGATGAAGATGTCAATGATTACATCAAAGTAAAAGTAGAAAATACAGACCTTTGCCCACGTTACTGTGCAAGAGTCGTAAAAAATATCAAGATCGGACCTTCACCGAAATGGATGCAGAGAAGACTTTCTTCCGTAGGAATCCGTCCGATCAACAACCTTGTTGATATCACAAACTATGTAATGGAAGAATACGGACAGCCAATGCATGCTTATGATCTGGATACCATCGCAGGTCATCAGATCATCGTCCGCAATGCCCAAAAAGGAGAAAAATTCGTAACACTGGATGGTCAGGAAAGAGAAATGGATGATTCTGTTCTGATGATCTGTGATGGCGAAAAAGCGGTAGGTATTGCCGGAATCATGGGTGGCGAAAATTCCATGATCACTGACAATGTACAGACCATGTTATTTGAAGCTGCATGCTTCGATGGAACCAACATCCGTAAATCCAGCAAGAAAGTCGGACTTCGTACTGATGCATCCGGTAAATTTGAAAAGGGACTGGATCCGAATAATGCAGAGGATGCAATCAACCGTGCCTGCCAGCTGATCGAAGAAATGGGAGCCGGTGAAGTTGTCGGAGGAATGGTTGATGTATACAGCAAGAAAAAAGAACCTGTACGTGTATCATTTGATGCCGACAAGATCAATGCACTTCTCGGAACGAACATCTCGGAAGAAGATATGATCAAATATTTTGAAAAGATCGACCTGGAATATGATGCAGAAGCAAAAGAAGTGATCGCACCAACCTTCCGTCATGACTTATTCCGTATCGCCGATCTTGCGGAAGAAGTAGCAAGATTCTACGGATATGATAATATCCCGACTACACTGCCTACAGGTGAGGCTACAACTGGTAAGCTTTCTTTCAAGCTTCGTGTGGAAGAAGTAGCAAGAAATATTGCAGAATTCTGTGGATTCAGTCAGGGAATGACTTATTCATTTGAAAGCCCGAAGGTATTTGACAAGCTCCTCCTCGACAAGGATGATCCGATGCGTCAGGCAATCCAGATCATGAACCCGCTTGGAGAAGATTACAGTGTCATGCGTACAACATCTCTGAATGGTATGCTGACATCTCTTGCAACAAACTACAACAGAAGAAATAAAAATGTCCGTCTGTACGAGCTTGGAAATATTTATCTTCCAAAGGCACTTCCACTGACAGAACTGCCGGACGAAAGAATGCAGTTTACACTTGGAATGTACGGAGATGGAGACTTCTTCAGTATGAAAGGTGTTGTAGAAGAGTTCTTTGAAAAAGTCGGACTTCATAAGAAAGAAACCTATGATCCAAATGCAGGAAAGAACTTCCTTCATCCGGGACGTCAGGCAAACATCGTTTACGATGGAAAGGTTGTCGGATACATGGGTGAGGTTCATCCGGAAGTTGCTGATATCTATGGAATCGGTGAAAGAGCATACGTTGCTGTCATTGATATGCCACAAATCACAGAGCTTGCAACATTTGACAGAAAATACGAAGGAATTGCAAAATACCCGGCAGTCAGCCGTGATATCAGTATGGTAATGCCAAAATCCATCCTGGTAGGACAGGTTGAAGAAGTGATCGAGAACAAGGGTGGCGCTTATCTGGAAAGCTATAAGCTGTTCGATATCTATGAAGGCGCTCAGATCAAGGCAGGCTTCAAGTCTGTTGCTTACTCTATCACATTCCGTGCAAAAGATAAGACTCTGGAAGAAGCTGACATTTCAGCTGCTATGAACCGTATCTTAAAGGCACTGGAGGAAATGGGTATCGAGCTTCGTAAGTAGGCGAAAAGAGGTCAAAAGAATGAAACGACAGGATTTTTATTTTGATTTACCGGAAGAGCTGATCGCGCAGGATCCGCTTGAAGACAGATCCAGTTCCAGACTGCTTGTTCTTGATAAAAAAACCGGTGCAACCAGTCATCACATTTTCCGTGAGATCAAAGATTATCTCAAACCGGGAGACTGCCTTGTGATCAATGATACCAAGGTTATCCCGGCAAGACTGATCGGTGAAAAAGAAGGAACCGGCGGAAAAGTCGAAGTTCTTCTTTTAAAACGAAAAGGAAATGATGTCTGGGAAACACTTGTAAAACCAGGAAAGAAGATGAAACCCGGAGCAAGAGTCAGCTTCGGGGACGGTCTTCTGAAAGGGGAAGTTCTGGAGGTTGTAGAGGAAGGAAACCGTCTGATCCATTTTGAATACGAAGGAATTTTTGAAGAGATTCTGGATCAGCTTGGACAGATGCCGCTTCCGCCTTACATCACCCACCAGCTGGAGGACAAGAATCGTTACCAGACCGTGTATGCAAAGCATTCCGGATCTGCGGCTGCTCCGACGGCAGGACTGCATTTTACACCGGAGCTTCTGGAAGAAATCAAAGCAGAAGGTGTGGAGATTGCGCATGTAACGCTTCATGTCGGACTTGGAACTTTCCGTCCGGTAAAAGCGGATGATATTCTGGATCACCATATGCATTCGGAATTCTACCGGATCGAGGCATCTGAGGCAGAAAAGATCAACCGTGCAAAAGAGAGCGGACACCGGGTGATCTGCGTCGGAACGACAAGCTGCCGGACCGTAGAATCTGCGGTTGATGAAAACGGAAAGTTAAAAGAGTGCAGTGGATGGACAGAGATTTTCATCTATCCGGGCTATAAATTCAAGGTACTGGACTGCCTGATCACGAACTTCCATTTACCGGAGTCAACGCTGATCATGCTGGTAAGTGCGCTTGCCGGAAGAGAGCATGTGCTTGCGGCATATGAAGAAGCAGTTAAAGAGAGATATCGATTCTTCAGCTTTGGGGATGCGATGTTTATAAAATAGACGCAGAATCTGGCAAATGTGAGGTTATGTCAGGGAACAGGAAATCATAAGATATTAACCGGAGAACGGGATTGTTCAAGTCATGTACAACTTTGAAAAATCTTGTTCTCCGTTTTTTGTATAGGTTGGAAATGATTGAGTTTAAAAATCTTATTGAATGAATGTCTATAGAGAATGTTGTTTTATCTGGCAGAGATAAACAGTACAGATTTGCCGATTTTGCAAAAATATAGTAAGATGATGTAAGCATCAAAAGTATGAATTATATAATAATGGAGCAATCCGGGCACATACTAAGACGAAAAAGGCTATAAAAACAAGATTGCAAAAGGAGACAGAGGATGGACTAAGCAGAATATATCAGAGAAAGAAACGAAAAAATAACTTTGGGAAATAAAGTCAGGTGGATATTCGTAATTTGTTTTGCTTTTTGATTTGGTTAAAAAGCGGACAGAAATGCATTGAGAATTGAGGAGTAGCAGAAAATGGGCATATTTGAGGAGGCAGCAATTTTCCGGGGCGTCACGAAGGAGGACGCCAGACAGATGCTGAACTGTCTGAATCCGGTAGAAAAGACTTATAAAAAAGATGAAATCATTTACCATGCCGGGGATGAGGTTACTTCAATGGGCGTGGTTCTTTCCGGCAGCGTGTTCATTGAGAATGATGATATCTGGGGGAATCACAGCATTCTGGACCGGGCCGGAAGAGGCGAGATTTTTGCAGAAACATATGCAGCGATTCCGGGGCAGAAGCTGATGGTCAATGTAGTTGCGGCAGAAGAGGCAAGAATTTTGTTTCTTGATGTGGGAAGGATACTGAAAGTCTGTTCCAATTCGTGTGTGTTTCATCATACGTTAATTGAAAATCTGCTGAAGCTTTCCGCAGAGAAGAATCTCCGTCTGTCGAAACGGATTTTTCATATTTCATCAAAATCGATCCGGGGAAGACTGCTGTCGTATCTATCTTATCAGGCTATGGAAAACGGAAAGAAAGAATTTGACATCCCGTTCAACCGGCAGCAGCTTGCAGATTATCTGAATGTAGACAGGTCCGCGATGTCAAATGAGCTTGGGAAGATGCAGAAAGATAGGCTGATCGAAGTAGACAGGAAACATTTCCGTATTCTTGACGAAACGGAAATATGAATGGATAAATAATGGAAATAAAACGGATACAGCAGTGAGAAACTGTATGTGGGTTAGGATAAAAGAAAACCATTGCAGGAGAGATGTGATTTCATCAGATCCTGTAATGGTTTTTTGTATACGATGAGTCAAGTATAAATTTGTGGAATTTATCTTTCCAGTCCGTGTATCCAGTCTGACTTTAGGAAATAAATCAGAAAAGCAATGGAACTGAGCGCCCAGGTCATCGGGTAAGCCCAGAAGATCATCTGAATGGACGGGATGAATTTTAAAATAATTACGATATAGGTAACACGGATCAGACACCAGCATACCAGCATGACATACATCGGGACTGTGGATTTACCGGCTCCGCGCATGATTCCTGCCATACAGTGTGAAAAAGCAAGCAGGAAGTAGAAAAAGGTGTCCGTGTGTGCCTGCATGGCTCCGTAGTGGATAACCTCTGCGGTGGAACTGAAAGCAGACAGAAGCTGTGGAGCGGTAAAATGCACGCAGATACCGATCAGCTCAGAGATCGTAAGAGAGCAGATCACACCGAATACAGCGCCCTTTTTAGCACGGTCATATTCTTTTGCTCCCAGATTCTGACTGATAAAAGTAGTAAGTGCCAGAGCAAAACAGGTGATCGGAAGGAACCCAAATCCCTGGATCTTCATATAAGCCCCACATCCGGCAACCGCCATTTCCCCAAACTGGTTGATATTTGCCTGGACGAATACATTTGCCAGGGAAATGATCGAGTTCTGGAGTCCTGCGGGCAGACCATAAGAAATGATCTGGCGGAGCATATAGGAATCCAGATTGATCCGGTTCAGATGAAGCCGAAACTCCTCCGGACTGCGAAGCAGCTGCACCATACAGAGGATAGCACTTAAAAACTGTGAAATGACAGTTGCAAAAGCGGCAGCACCTACGCCAAATCCAAGACCTGCGATCAGTACAAGGTCAAGAATGATATTCGTTACCGAAGAAACGATTAAGTAGATCAGAGGATGGGTACTGTCACCGACGGACTGCAGAATGCCGACAAAGAAGTTGTACATGACAAAGGCAAGTGAGCCGGTAAAGTAGATCCGGAAATAAGTAATCGAGTTTGGAAGTACCGCCTCCGGTGTTCCCATAAGTACCAGGATCTGTGGTGCGGCAATGATACCGACGATGGTAAGGATCACGCCGCAGATCAGTCCGAAACCAACGGTTGTATGGATGGATTTTTGCAGATTCGCAATGTCTCTGGCACCGTAATATTTGGCAACGATGACACCGGATCCGATGGCGATTCCATTAAAAAGACCGACCATAAGAAAGATCAGATTACCGGAAGAACTGACAGCGGCAAGCGCAGAGCTTCCAAGAAAATTTCCAACGATCAGAGAGTCGGCGGTGTTATATAGCTGCTGAAAAAGGTTTCCCCAGAAAAGCGGGATCGCAAAAGCAACGATACGCTTCCAGATGGAGCCTTCGGTCATCAGTTTGGCTGAAGATTTTGACATAGAATATTTCCCCCGTTTCTTAAGTCATTACTTTTAAGTATAAGGTGCGGCAAAGGGAAAGTCAATGAAAATGAGGTTCGCTAAAAATGCATGTTATTCTTCATGAAAACGCGAAAGAAACTGTTTTGTTCTCTCTTCACTTGGATTTTCAAACACCTGGCGCGGATCACCCTGTTCAACGATGCGTCCATCGTCCATAAAGATCACATGATCGGCAACGTCACGGGCAAATGCCATTTCATGTGTTACAATGATCATGGTTGTATTCTGATCGGCCAGCTCGCGGATGACCTTCAGTACCTCACCGGTGAGCTCCGGATCCAGTGCAGAGGTCGGTTCGTCAAAGCACAGGATGTCCGGCTGCAGGGCAAGAGCTCTTGCGATGGCAACGCGCTGGCATTGTCCGCCGGAAAGCTGATGCGGATAATTGTCCATCCGGTTATCCAACCCCATCTGTGTCAGAAGAACCTTTGCCTGTACCTCGATGGCGGTCAGGATTTCACGTTTTCTTTCTTTAAAATCCGGCTGCTCTGCGGCGAGAAGTTTTTTGGCAAGCATTACATTTTCCAGAGCGGTATACTGCGGAAACAGATTAAAGTTCTGGAACACCAGACCAAAATGCAGTCGTTTTTTACGAATCACGGATTCCTGAGTGGTTGCCGGGACAGAGGCATCAAAAAGTGTTTCGCCATTTACCCGGATAATTCCGTTATCCGGATGTTCCAGAAAGTTCAGGCAACGGAGAAGCGTTGTCTTTCCACTTCCGGAAGATCCGATGATGGAAACAGCCTGTCCTTTTTCCAGGTTAAATCCAACGTCTTTTAAGACAGGAGTCTTATTAAAAGATTTACTAATATGTTCTACTTCTAAGATTGGCATAAATATGAATTCTCCTTATCTGAAATATTCCAGTTTCTTTTCAAGGCGTCCGAGAAGAACGGTCAGGATACCATTGAAAATAAGATAATAAACAGCGGTAAAGAACAGCGGCCAGATAGCACCGGAGATGCCATGTGAGCCTTTCATAAATGCCTGTCCTGCCCAGATGATCTCCTGCAGCGCGATAATACGTGCAAGAGAAGTATCTTTTACCAGGGTGATGATCTCATTTGACATCGGTGGTACGATGCGTTTGATCATTTGAAGGAGTGTGATCTTGAAAAAGATCTGATGCTTTGTCATGCCAAGTACAAGACCGGCTTCTTTCTGACCTTCCGGAACACCCTGGATTCCACCGCGGTAGATTTCTGAAAAATAACAGGCGTAATTGATGATAAAAGATACGGCTGCTGCAAGGAATCGTCCTGTTTCACCACCACCCCAGATCGGGTTATGTAAGACCAGCCCGGGGAAATAGTAGATGATCAGAAGCTGGATCATCAGCGGGGTACCACGGATCACCCAGACGATCAGTCTCGCAAGCCAGCTAAGAGGCTTGAAATGAGACATGGAGCCAAAGGAAATGACCAGTCCGAGAGGAAGGGCACCGACCAGCGTCACAATAAATAATTTTAAAGTTTGTAAAAAGCCGACATTCAGTGCGGACACTACGACCGGCATTTGTTTCATAATCAGATCCATAAAAAGTTCCTGCCTTAAATATTATTTCTGTTCAATGATGGCATCCTGAACCCCATAGGTTTCAGCGCATTTCTTCATAGAACCATCATTGTAGCTTGTCTTGAAGAATTCGTTCAGTTTGTCTGCAAGGTCGGAACCTTTGCGGAATCCAACACCATATTTTTCGGTAGTAAGCTCAACGGTATGAGTCAGATTTTCGTATCCGGTACCTTTTCCGACCATAGCACCGGCCATCAGAAGGTCGATGACTGCTGCATCAGAGGTTCCGGCTGCAACTTCCATCAGGGCATCTGCCTGTGAAGAAACGGCAGTGTAGTCATAGCCTTCTTCGCTTACAGCATCTTCTCCGGCACTTCCGGCTTCGACTGCAAAAGAGAGGTCTTTCAGACTGTCTTTGTCCTGATACTTATCTGCTTTATCAGAAGGAACAACGACAACCTGTGCATTGTTGCAGTAAGCGGCTGTGCAAGCCATTGCGCTTGTAATCTCATCTATCAGTGTCATACCATTCCATACACAGTCGATTGTCTTTCCGTCAAGTTCCATGACTTTATTGTCCCAGTCAATCTCTACAAATTCGGCATCTACGCCAAGGCTTTTTGCAAATGCTTTTGCCATGTCGGCATCAAAACCAATCCATTCATCCTTATCATTTTTGTAATCCATTGGCTCAAAATCGGTGATTCCGACTACAAGAGTTCCTTTATCCTGAATATATTCTATATCACTTTCGGATGAGCTTTTTGAGTTGTCGGATTTTTTTGTGTCAGAGGAAGAACCTCCGCATGCTGCAAGGGATAATACCATTGCTGAAGTAAGTGCAAGTGCTGTTATTTTTTTCATAATAATCTCTCCTCATATACTTTCAAAAAATGTCACGTCACTATATTATCAATCTACCACACTAAAGTCAACCAAAACTTGCTATTTACTTTCTTTTTTGATAAAGATACAATAAGAAATACAGGAATTACTGTAGAAAGAGTAGAACAGAGGAATATAAATATATGGAAACAAATGAGATTATTGTTCACCATGCGACGGAGAATAACCTGAAAAATGTATCTATCCGGATACCAAAGCATCAGATCATCGTATTTACCGGAGTATCAGGTTCCGGGAAATCTTCGCTGGTTCTGGATACTCTTGCGGCGCAGTCGCGCAGGGAGTTAAACGATACTTTTCCAAGCTTTGTACAGCAGTATCTTCCAAAATACGGAAGACCGCATGTGGAACGGATCGAGAATCTTCCGGCAGCAATTGTGATCAATCAGAAAAAGCCGGCTCCGAATCAGCGATCGACGGTTGGAACTTATACGGATACCTATACCCTTCTGAGGCTTTTATTTTCCAGAGTGGGACAGCCTTTTGTCGGTTATTCGGACAGCTTTTCATTCAATCATCCACAGGGATGCTGCCTGCGGTGTAACGGACTTGGGGAAGTGACAGATCTGGATGTACACAAGCTGGTAGATTTTGATAAATGTCTGAATGATGACGGGGTGATCCATTATGTGGCATTTGAGCCGGGGCAGTGGAGATGGATCCGCTATGCAAACAGTGGATTGTTTGATCTGAATAAGAAGATTAAAGACTATTCCGAAGAAGAACTGGAACTGTTTTTGTATTCACCGCAGATACGTCTTAAGAATCCACCGGAAGGATGGCCGAAAACTGCGAAATACGAAGGTCTTGTGCATCGGATGTACCGCAGTGTCCTAAATTCGGAAGAAGGAAAACTTCACAGGGAGTTATTGGATCCGATCACCAGTCATGGAGTTTGTCCGGAGTGTAATGGGGCAAGATTGAATCAGAAGGTGTTGTCCTGCAAAATTGACGGGAAAAATATTGCTGATGTAATAAAACTTCCATTATCCGAGCTGCGTGCGTGGATTGACCAAATAGAAGATCCGCTTGCAAAAGATATTCAGGATACACTGCATACCAAACTGTCTGCACTTATAGATATCGGACTGGGATATCTGTCTCTGGACAGAGGGTTATCTACTTTATCTGGTGGAGAGATCCAGAGATGCAAGATTGCAAAATGCCTGAATTCCTCGCTTTCTGATTTGTTGTATATTCTGGATGAACCGAGTGCAGGGCTTCATAATCATGATATTGAGCGGATGCGCCGTGCACTGGAAAAATTGAGAGATGGTGGAAATACGGTTGTTCTGGTGGAGCATCACCGGAAAATGATCGAGATGGCCGATCACATTGTGGAAATGGGTCCGGAACCGGGAATGGCCGGTGGAAGAGTTTTATTTGAAGGCAGTTATAAGGAACTTTTAAAGAGTGATACGCCGACCGGAGAAGAGATGCGGCTTACTACTTCTCTAAAAGCAAAGGCAAGGGAAGCGAAAGGAATATGGCGGATGGAGCATATCCATCTTCACAATCTGAAGGACATTACCATCGAATTTCCAATAGGAAATCTGGTTGTGATCGCTGGTGTTGCCGGATCCGGAAAAAGTTCTCTGATGGAAAGCTTTTACCGCAGTATGGGAGAGGATGTGGTGTTTGTAAGCCAGCGCGCTGCAGGTGCAAGTCTCAGATCCACTCCGGCGACCTATCTGGGAGTCGCAGATGAAATCCGGAAAATATTTGCAAAGCGGTGCGGTCAGAAGGTATCTTTGTTTTCTTTTAACGGCGCAGGAAAGTGTCCGGCATGTAAGGGTAAAGGAGTGATCGTATCGGATATGGCATTTATGGATGACATCGAGACGACCTGTGATGTGTGTAAAGGACTTCGGTATTCAAAAGAAGTTTTACAATACGAAGTAGATGGAAAGAATATTGCGGAAGTGATGGATTTGACTGTTGCACAGGCAGAGGAATTCTTCAGGGGAACAAAGATCAGCGAAGCGCTGGAGCCTCTGGAAAAAGTAGGACTTTCTTATCTGCATCTGAATCAGGCACTTTCTACTTTATCCGGCGGAGAGTTGCAGCGAATGAAGTTTGCTTCCTATCTCGGAAGTAAAGGCCGTATTTTCATTCTTGATGAACCGACAAACGGATTGCATATCAAGAATGTCCGGAGTCTGTTAAAGCTTCTAAACCAGATGGTGGATGAAGGGAATTCCATTTTTGTTATCGAACATAACATAGAATTTATCAAATCCGCTGATTATGTGGTAGAATTAGGACCAGAAGGAGGAGATGCCGGAGGAAGACTGCTGTTTGCCGGTACACCGTCTGAGATGAAAATGAGTGAGAAATCTGTCACGGCAGAATATTTATGATGATACCAGATTGCTCCATTTCCATTGCTACGCAATCCCCCTATTTATAATTATGAAAGATTTACAGAAACAGAAATATTTACCAAAAAGATAGAAGAAAAGGAGACGAACGTTATGAAACTAATGATTGCATCAGATATTCACGGATCCGCATATTATTGTCTGGAAATGCTGGATGCGATGAAAAAAGAATGTCCGGACAGACTGTTACTTCTGGGCGACATCCTGTATCATGGACCAAGAAATGATCTTCCGCTAGAATACGAACCCAAAAAGGTAATTAAAATGTTAAATGAAGTCAAAGAGAAATTATTCTGTGTACGCGGAAACTGTGACACAGAGGTAGACCAGATGGTACTGGATTTTCCGATCATGGCAGATTATGCAGTGATCCCGTGCGGCAACAGGATCATTTACGCCACCCACGGACACCATCATAACGTCATGACCCCAATCCCAATGCAGCCAGGCGATATTCTCCTACACGGTCACACCCACGTACCGGCCTGGGAACCATTCGGAAACGAGAACCTCTACTTAAATCCAGGCTCCGTTTCCATCCCAAAAGAAAACAGCGCCCACAGCTACATGATCCTGGAAGACGGTCTCGCCAAATGGAAAAACCTATACGGCGAAGTTTACCACGAACTTATGCTGTAGAAAAATCTATAATATAAGAAAAAGTAGAACCGAAAAACTATCAAATGGAAACATACAACACCTGAAAAAGTGAAAAACTTTTATCTTTGCGAAGAAGAGCCAGGACCTAAAAAATATAGTCAGATTCACTTTTTGCACAATGGAGATAAGACACAAAAATCATGGAAGCCTTTGCTGACATGATTTTCGCCCTAAGTGGCTTATCGGAATGGTTTGTGCAATGGACTTAGAACACATTTTTCAGGTCCTGGCGAAAATATTGAACAAAATAAAACCCCATAAATTGTCGACATTCGCCAATGTACATCCGGAATTTTTTGTAATAAAATGAAACTAAGAAAAGCAAAGGAGAACCTAACAATATGAGAGCTTACGAAAGATTTTTAAACTACGTTCCGGTATGGACAACCAGTGATGAGACAAGCGATACTGTCCCGTCAGCAGACAGAGAACTGGTACTGGCAAGAATGCTTGTAGAAGAGATGAAAGGTCTTGGAATCGCAGATGCAAGAGTGGACGACAAAGGATATGTATATGGACACATCCCTGCAACTCCTGGATGCGAAGACAAGCCGTCGCTTGGTCTGGTTGCGCATATGGACACTGTGGCAGATGCATCAGGGGAAAATATAAAGCCACAGATCATTGAGAATTATGACGGGAAGGACGTTGTCCTGAAAGGTTCCGGAGATATTCTGAAAGTAGATGAGTTCCCGTACCTTGCAGAATTAAAGGGCAGAACTCTGATCACAACTGACGGAACCACACTTCTTGGTGCAGATGACAAGGCGGGTATCGCAGAGATTCTTACCGTGGCAGAAGAGATCATCAAAGAAGGACTTCCGCATGGAAAGATCTGTATCGGATTTACACCGGATGAAGAGATTGCAAGAGGAGCAAAGCATTTTGATGTAGAAGGTTTTGGTGCTGACTATGCTTACACTTTGGACGGTGATGAGGAAGGCGAGATTCAATTCGAGAACTTCAATGCATCGACTGCATTTATCACCATTCACGGTGTCAGCGTACATACGGGATCAGCAAAAGACGTGATGGTTAATTCACAGACCATTGCGACCGAGATCCACCAGATGCTTCCGGTAAATGAAAGACCGGAGACAACCGAAGGATATGAAGGATTCTATCATCTGGTCAGCGTGCAGGGAAATGTGACAACGACTAAGATGAAATATTTTATCCGTGATTTTGATCGCAGATCTTTTGACGCAAGAGCACAGAAACTTCGTGATATCGCAGAAGAGATGAATAAAAAGTACGGCGAAGGAAAAGTGGAAGTTGAGATTGTGGAATCTTATTACAATATGCGCGAAAAGATTGAACCGTGCATGCAGTTGATCGATTACGCAAAAGCAGCGATTGAGCATGTAGGTATTACACCAATCGTGTCACCGGTCCGTGGGGGAACAGATGGTGCAAGACTCAGCTTCAAAGGACTTCCGTGTCCGAATCTTGGAACGGGCGGACATGCATTCCATGGCGTATTTGAGCATATCACAGTAGAAGGAATGGATAAAGCAGTCCTTATTGTAAAAGACATCATTAGACAGTTTGCAGAATAAAGGGGAATTTAATAGAATTAAAGGAAATGTATGAAAATACGAGAGAGGTAAAATTATGTCTGATAATAAGAAAATCACGGTGATGACGCTGGCATTTATGGCATTTTCAACAGTATGGGGATTTGGAAATGTATTGAACGGATTCATTTATTTTAACGGAATTCAGGTAATACTAAGCTGGGTTATGATGTTTGTGCTGTATTTTATTCCGTATTCACTGATGGTTGGGGAACTGGGATCGGCTTTTAAAAACAGCGGTGGCGGTGTAAACTCATGGGTTTACGATACAATAGGTCCGAAGGTAGCCTATTATGCAGGCTGGACCTACTGGGCATGCCATATTACGTACATTGCCAGCAAAGGAAGCGGAAGCCTGAAAGCCCTCAGCTGGGCAGTATTCCGTAACGCAGAGACTTATGATACATTCCCGACGATTGGCGTACAGATGGCAACACTGGGGGTATTCCTGATCGGATGTTTTATTGCGAGTAAAGGAATGAATCCGCTGAAAAAGCTGCTTTCTCTTGCCGGGACCAGTATGTTTGTAATGTCGATTTTATATATTATCATGATGCTTGCAGCACCGGCGATCAATCCGGGCGCAGACTATGTAACGATTGATTTCAGCCTGAAGAATCTGATTCCGAACTTTAATATCGGATATTTTTCATCGCTTTCAATCCTTGTATTTGCAGTCGGAGGATGTGAAAAAATTTCGCCTTATGTAAATAAAGTAGAAAATCCAAGCAAAGGCTTCCCGAAAGGAATCATTGCAATGACTGCTATGGTACTGGTATGCGCAATGCTGGGAACGATCGCGATGGGAAGAATGTTTGACCCGGTGGTAATTAACGCCAGTGAAGAATCTTTTAACTCTTATGCGGCAAATGGTTCTTATTGGGCATTCCAGAAACTGGGTGAGTACTATCACATTGGAGATACTTTCCTGATCATCTATGCACTCTGTAACCTGATCGGACAGTTTTCAATTCTGATCCTGAGTATCGATGCACCGCTGCGTATGCTTCTGGATAACGAAAAAACGGCACAGTATATTCCTTCAGGGCTTCGTAAAAAGAATAAATATGGTGCGTATTCCAATGGTATTAAACTGATTTTGGTGCTTGCAGGGGCAATCATCGTAGTGCAGACCTTCCTTCCGGGAGCAGCAGCGGTTCTCCAGCAGCTTACCAGGCTGAATTCCGTATGTATGCCGCTTCGTTATATCTGGGTATTTGTGGCGTACATTGCGCTTCGTAAGGCATATGACCGGATTCCGGCAGAATACCGTTTTGTGAAAAATCAGAAGATCGCATACTTTTTCGGAGGATGGTGTTTTTTTGTGACACTGATCTGTTGTATAATGGGAATGTATAACAAAGATCCATTTACCTTTGCAATGAATGTGATCACACCGGTAGTGCTGACTGCACTTGGAATTATCATGCCGAAGCTTGCCGAACGTGAACGTGCAAAAGAATCTGGAAAATAAAGAGCTGAAATGCCAGGAGGAACATTATGGATAACCAGACAATTAAAGAACTTACATCATTTATAAAGAACTCGCCGACTGCTTTCCATGCAGTAAAATCAATCCGGGATATTCTTACAAAAGAAGGATTTCAGGAGCTGAAAGAGTCGAAAAAATGGAAAATAGAAAAAGGCGGAAAATATTATGTAACTCGTAACCATTCCAGCATTCTTGCATTTAAAGTCGGAAACCAACTGGATGAGTACAGCTTTCATGTAACTGCGTCCCACAGTGACTCACCGACCTTTAAGATCAAAGAGAATGCAGAGATAGAGGTGAAGAAAAAATACACCGTTCTGAATACAGAAGGCTATGGCGGAATGATCTGCTCTACCTGGTTTGACCGTCCGTTATCGGTAGCAGGGCGCGTAATTGTAAAGACGGACAGTGGAATGGAGACCAGACTGGTCAAGGTAGAAAGAGATCTTCTGATGATTCCAAGCCTTGCAATCCATATGGACCGCGCAGTCAATGAAGGCCGTGCGATCAACAAACAGGTAGACATGCTTCCGGTTTTTGCCGGATCGGCAAAAGAACCAGGTGAGATGAAAAAACTGATCGCAGAAGAGCTTGGCGTAGAAGAAGAGAAGATTTATGGTATGGATCTGTTCCTGTATAACCGGATGGAGCCATCTGTATGGGGAAGAGAGAAGGAATTCTTATCCTGCCCACAGCTGGATGATCTGCAGTGTGCGTTTGCGTCACTGAATGGTTTCCTTGCAGGAGAAAATGCAAAAAATATCAATGTATTTGCCTGCTTTGACAATGAAGAGGTTGGATCAGGAACCAAGCAGGGAGCAGCATCGACACTGTTGTCGGATGTGCTTTGTCGGATCAACAAGGCACTGGGAAAAGATGAGGAAGATTTCTATCGTGCAGTTGCCGGAAGTTTTATGCTGAGCTGTGATAATGCACATGCAGTACACCCGAATTATCAGCAGAAGACGGATGTAAATAACTGTAACTATATGAACGAAGGAATCGTGATCAAATCTCATGCCGGTCAGAAATATACCAGTGATGCAGTAAGTATTGCGATTTTCAAGGCAATCTGTGAAAAGGCAGGTGTACCGGTGCAGTTTTTTGCCAACCGTTCGGATGCGGCAGGTGGAAGTACACTGGGAAATATTGCAATGGCGCAGGTATCCATGAATACCGTGGATATCGGACTTCCGCAGCTCGCAATGCATTCGGCTTATGAGACTTCCGGTGTAAAGGATACCGGTTATCTGATCGAGGCATCCAAAGAATTTTACAGCTGTCATATCAAGGCAGCAGGCGATGGTGTGTTTGAAATTGCATAAAGAAGTATTTGCAGGGAGTTCCGGAAGAACTCTCTGCAAGTTTTTCCGAATCTGGAAGAAGGCGTATTTCGAGGAACGATAGAAAAATGAAATTCAGAGTGCATTCTAATTTTTTTATAGACAGGAAAGAAACTATCCTGTTATAATAATTATGGTGTCAGATCACCGAAATGGCAGAGAATGAGTAACAAGGTTGGGTAAAAGGAATGGCAGAATTAATATATCGAACACTAAGAGAAAATATTGCAGATATTATCCGGAAGAGGATTATTTACCAGGAGCTGGAGCCGGGACAGAAGATTGTGGAACAGGATCTGGCAAAGGAATTTAAGACAAGCAGGGCTCCGATTCGTGAGGCACTTAGACAGCTGGAAAATGAAGGACTTATAGAATATGTAAGAAATGCAGGATGTTCTGTAAAAGAAATTACACTGGAAGAATCATTTGAAATTTACCTTATGCGGGCGAATTACGAAACCATGGCAGTGAAGCTGATGGGCGGAAACGTTCCGGAGGATACCATTTGCCGGATGGAAGAAGTGCTGGAAAAAATGAAAAAACTGGATGAAGAGCAGTTTGACCAGGTTTTTGTCTATGATAACCAGATGCATGGACTGCTTGTAGAGATGACTGGTATGATAAGGCTCTATAAAGCATGGAAAGAGCTGAATTATGGAAATATTGTTACGGGCTTCAGCCTAAGCACGGATAAAAAGCGTGTGGTAGAAAGACAGTATCCGATTCATAAAGAATTGGTGGATGCCTGCAGGGAAAAGAACAAGGAGAAAATCTGTCACGTTCTTTCCGATCATTACATGAGAACGATCCGAAGGCTTTTGAAAGAGCAGGGATTGTCGGAAGAGGATTCCGGATTTTCATTTGATTTTCTTGTCTAGGATACAGAGAGAGGTTACAGTCTTTAGATAGTAGTAAATGGATAAATATTAATAATGAAGAGATGTGGATAGTAATATTCCACATCTTTTTTTGTTGTGTTTTGTTGAATTATAACAAAAAAAGAGTGTAAGACATGAGCTGTATTGAAAAAGTGGTGAAGTTATGCTATATTACTTATAAAGAATGACGATTGTCGACAGTCGCCAAAACAGAAAGGAAATAAAAAGTAATGGGAAAAGCACAGACTAATGAAAAACATCCAAAAGGCTTTTATGCCTGTTGTATCACATTTATGTTTGAACGCCTGGCATTTTACGGAGCAAAGCCAATCTTGCTTCTATTCCTGATCACTGCAACTTTACAGGGTGGTCTTGGTATTGAGCGAACAGATGCGGCAGTCATGGCAGCGAATCTGACAGCGTACACCTATATGGCACCGCTGATCGGAGGAATTATCTCTGACAGATGGCTGGGAGCGAGATATGCAATCTCTCTGGGATATATTATCATGGCAATCGGATATCTGGTAGGCTGGAAGGCAACAGGTCCGGGAATGGTCAATCTGATGATCATTCTTGTATCGATTGGAACCGGTCTTTTCAAAGGAAACTTAAACGCTCTGATCGGAAGACAATATCAGAACAAAGAGCTTCTGGATGCTGCATTTTCCATTCAGTATTCTTATGTAAATGTTGGGGCTTTCGTAGGTTCACTGCTTACCGGATTTTTGTATCTCCACTTATTTAAAAAAGGCGATGTGCTTGGATTCCGTCAGTGCTTCTTTGTGGCATCGATTTGGTGCATCGTTGGTCTGGCATGGTTTGTACTGAACTGGAAAAACCTTCAGGGACAGGGTGTGAAACCATTCAAGTATCTTACGGATGAGAATGGAAATGTGATCGGGTCTAACGAAAAGAAAGAAGATGGGAAGAACGATAAGCAGCCGCTTACAAAATTGGAAAGAAACCGTATGATAGCGATCATTCTTGTATCGGCACTCTCTGTTATCTTCTGGCTGTTCTACTATCAGCAGGATCTTGCGCTTGTCATTTATATGACTGATTATGTGAAGATGAGTATTGGCTCTTTTGACATTCCGCCGTCATGGGTTACTACTACATGGAACGGACTTTTGTGTGTCGTTCTTGGTGGTGTGATGGCAGCCATCTGGAAGAAACTTGCCGAGCGTCCGCAGGGCGATATGAATATGTTTAAGAAAGTAGCACTTGGCTTCCTTTTTGTAGGACTTGCGTTTGGAGTAATGGTTGTTTGTGAACTGGTTCGTGGAGTTGGCGCAGATGCTTCTGTAAAAGCAAGCGTTTTCTGGCCATTCCTGTTTGTAACGGTTATTACAATCGGAGAGATGTGTTTCTCACCGCTGCGTAATGCATTTGTAAGTAAGTATGCGCCGAAGAAATATCTCTCACTTTTGATGGGGGTTATCGCAATTTCTACATTTGGCGCAAACAAGTTAAGCCCGTTTGTACAGGCATTTATTGAAAAATTTGATGTGTTCCCTGTATTTGTTGGAATCACAGTCATTATGTTAGTATTTACAGCACTTATCTTCCTGGCTAACAAGAAGCTGAACAGCCTTGTTGAAGGGAAAGAAGAAGCTTAAATGATTCTGCCAAAAAGAGAAAAAAGAAGTCCGGTGATCGAAGGAAAGATCACCGGATTTTCTTTTAACCGAGCATTTCGATAAATGCCCCGAGTCTTGTATTGATCTGTGCCTGGTCACCAGAAGAATAGTCTGTATTGATCGCAATATACGGAAGTCCTTTTTCTTTGGTGACAAAGGTGCGGATCGCATCGGACTCAATGGCAAAGGTATGACATGCCTGCAGAAGGACCTCAACGACACCATCTACCTGATATTCATCAATCTGGGCATCAAGCGCCTCGAGACGTCCCGGGTTCGGACTCATGACCGAACAGTTTACACGAAGATATTTTTCGGCGATTGCAGTGATTGGATCCTTTGTCTCATCAATCGGATCTTTTTTCTCACGTGGACCGCAACAGTTCTCAAAGCCGACAACATCTGCTCCGAGTTCTTCAATCTGGCGTACAATTTTGTCGATCACGCCGGTGGTCGGACATCCGGTAATGAGAACTCTCGGACGGGATGGTTTGCCTTTATATTCCTTTTCATAAAGCTCTTTAAGCTCATCGGTACGGTGTTCCAGGTATTTGATTTTTTCTTCCAGATCAACCGTGAATTCGTTCGAGGAAATAACCGTATTGATCTCATAACCGGTAATCGGAGTCGGTTTTAAGCGTCCAATCTCAAAGAAGTCAAGGACGGCCTTGCGTTCCCGGTTGCGAAGATGGATTGCTTTGCGGATCTGCTCATCTGTGATCCTTATGTGATAGAAATCCTCCAGATCTTCTTTGACGCTGATTACCTCCTGTTTCCAGAATTCCAGCGCACCGCGGCCTGTTTTTCCTGGCGGAAGCTGCATAATATGGCAGTGCTTAAGCTCGGACATCAGTTCATACATTTTCTTTTTTCCATCGCAGGTTGTCTCTGCGAGCACCATGTCCGAAAAATAGAAGAATGGACAGCGGTCAGCGAGGGCGGCACCGTAGCTTGCCTTGATCAGAGGACAAAGGTTCTGTGGCAGTCTGGTCTCTGCAATCGGGATATTGTCATCTCCGATCCCGCAAAGTACAACTGCAGCTGCGTCTGCAGCTTCAATCAGTTCCCATGGGGTGTAGGTACAGAAAACTCCGACAATTCTGCGCCCGGACTCCTTCAGCTCTTTCATTTTCAGAAAAGCATTCTTTCTTGCTTCCGGATAGGTTTCAAAATCTTCCGGTAATTTTAAATTGGTCATTTTCAGATCTCCTTTTTTAGAAATGATAGTTTTATCATAAGTGTTTTTAAACGAGATGTATAATTGATTTTTTTTATAAAGAAGGAAATTTAAAGATGTTTTCAATGGAAATTCTTAAGAATTCATGATGCCAGGAGGATAGCATTGTGATTGGATTCAAAATAAGGTATATTGAAAACAGGAACGTAAAGTAGAGCGAAAAGAAAAGGAGAACATTTATGGGGGCATTGATTCATATAGAAAATATGAAGAAAATCTACAATCCGGGTGAGAATGAAGTCCGTGCACTTGACGGGATTGATCTGGATATCGAAAAAGGAGATCTGGTTGCGATTGTGGGACATTCAGGATCGGGAAAATCAACGCTGATGAATATGCTCGGCTGTCTGGATACACCAACTTCCGGCAAGTATGTTCTGGACGGGCAGGATGTGGCGAGTATGACAGATAATCAGCTTGCAGATGTGCGGAATAAAGAGATCGGTTTCATTTTCCAGGGATTCAACCTGATCAGTAATCTGGATGCAGTTGGAAACGTAGAGCTTCCGCTGGTATACCGCGGGGTGTCAAAAAATGAGAGAAAGCAACTTGCGATGGAAGCCCTGAAAAGTGTCGGTCTGGAAGACCGGATGAAGCATAAGCCGAATGAAATGTCCGGAGGACAGCAGCAGAGAGTTGCGGTGGCAAGAGCGGTTGCCGCAAAACCGCCGATCATTCTTGCCGATGAACCGACCGGCAATCTGGATACAAAATCAACACAGGAGATCATGGAAATCCTGAAAGAACTGCACAGGTCAGGCAGAACGGTTATTATCATCACACATGATGAAGAGATTGCCAGTCAGGCACACCGGGTGATCCGGATACTGGATGGCAGGATTGAAGAAGATTATTGTAACAGGTAATGCACAAAGTTAAAGTTCGTTTTGGATTTCAACTAATCTTTTAAAATGCAACATTTTCGTTTACCTTTCCAGGTAAATGCGGTAAAATAAAAGAAAAAGGGATCTGGCACCAAAAGCCAGATAAGACAGGAGGGTTTTTGTATGAAGATGATTATGGCGATCCTGCATAAGGATGATGAACTGGAGACGATAGAGGAACTGAATATTGCCGGATATATGGTAACAAAGCTGGCTACAACCGGTGGATTTCTGAAGAAAAAGAGCACCACGATCATGGTTGTAGTGGATGATGAGAAGGTAGCAGAGGCACTGAAGATCATCAAGAAGAATTCTGGCGAAAGAAAGACGATCACTTATGCAAACCCGGCATTGATCTCAGGACAGAGCAGCATGAGCGCAGCACCGTCCGTTCCGATCAATGTGCAGGTAGGCGGAAGTACGATTTTTGTACTGAACGTGGAGCAGATGGAGAAATACTAAAGTTTATGGAAATTGTAATCTTGAGTTTTACAGATGCAGGCTGTCAGATGGCCTGTAAAGTCAGAGAGAATTTCATACAAAGCGGATACCGTGTCAAAGTGTATACTTTGACACGGTTTTGCAGATTATACGGATTTCATGCTTTTCCGGAAGATAAGAAAAGCTGGATAGGCAGCCTCTGGGGAGAGAAGGCTTTGTTTTTTATCGGGGCGGCAGGAATCGCAGTGCGGATGATCGCCCCTCATGTGAAAGACAAATTTACCGATTCGCCGGTTCTGGTGATGGATGAAAAAGGAAGCTATGTGATTCCGCTCCTGTCGGGACATGTGGGCGGAGCTGTAGAGCTTGCAAAGGAAATCGCGGAGAAAATAAATGCGCAGGCAGTACTTACTACAGCAACGGATGTAGAACAAAAGTTTGCAGTAGATGTATTTGCAAAAAGCAATGGTCTGGTACTGACAGACCGGAAAAAGGCAAAGGAGATTTCAGCTGTGGTTCTGGATGGGAATAAGATTGGACTTTACAGTGTATTTCCAGTAGAAGGAAAGTTTCCGGAGGAATTAAAGCTATGTGAAACAGAAGAGTTTCTCAGAAACTATCCATATGGAATCCGGATTGCAGGAAGAAGTGGTGAAAGGCGGGAAGAAGAGACGATTCTGGATCTTCCGCCGAAGAACCTGGTGCTGGGAATCGGATGTCGCAAAGGGATTTCCGAAGAAGAAATCCAAAGCGCGGTCAATGAGGCAAAAAAGATCCTTGGATTTACAGAAAAGGAAGTCATTGAGATCGACAGTATTGATTTGAAAAAAGAAGAAGAGGGATTACTTTCTTATGCGGCAAAGTGGAAGCTTCCATTTTACACGTTTTCAGCAGAAGAGTTGGGAAAAGTTAAATGTGTCAGCTCCCATTCGGAGTTTGTCAGGAAGGTCACGGGTGTGGACAATGTCTGTGAGCGGGCGGCGATTCTTGCAGCCGGAGAGGATGGCAGGCTTCTGATGCCGAAGCAGTGCATGAATCGGGTGACAATAGCAGTGGCAGAAAAGAAGGTAAGGATCAGAATATGAAGCGGATTTTAATATTTTCAGGGACAACAGAGGGAAGGCGGATTACGGAATTTCTAGATGGAAGAAATGTAAAAGTTTATGTCAGTGCCGCAACCGAATATGGAAAAGAATGTACCGGAGAGCATGAGAATGCGGAAGTCTTTTTTGGACGTATGGATCAGAAGCAGATGGCAGAGATGATAAAGGAAAAGCAGATCGATCTGGTGATCGATGCAACCCATCCATTTGCACAGCTTGTGACTGGGGAGATAAGGAGGGCCTGCGAAATCTCCGGTGTGCAGTATCTGCGTTGCCTGCGGGAGAAGATGGAAGCAGTGCCGGATGAAGCGGATAGGGTGATCTGGGCGCAGTCGGTTGAAGATGCGGTGGAATATCTGCAAAATACAGAAGGAAAGATCCTGATTACCACCGGAAGCAAGGAACTGATAAAATATACAAAGCTTACGGAGTATAAAGAGCGCTGCTTTGCGAGAGTCCTCTCTACGGAGCAGGCGGTTATGGAGTCGGTCGCGCTTGGTTTTGAAGGAAAGCATCTCATTGCAATGCAGGGACCATTTTCAAAGGAGATGAACGTGGCTACGATTCATCAGACAGGCGCGAAATATTTTGTGACCAAAGAATCGGGAAAAGCCGGAGGCTTTGGAGAAAAGGTACAGGCAGCAAAGGAAACAGGGGCAGTTCTTGTTGCGGTAGGAAGACCAAAAGAAACAGGGAGAACATTTTCAGAAGTCTGTAAATGGCTGGAAAAGAATCTGTAATAAAAGTTCAGAAAATAGTTATGGGGAGATAAAGTCAGAGATCAGAAAGGCAGATGGGGAAGATGAATCTGACAGATTTGCATTATGTAGTTGAAATCGATAAGAGTGGATCAATCTCAAAGGCGGCGAAGGAACTTTATGTGGCGCAGCCAAATCTTAGTAAAGCGATCAAGCATCTGGAGCGGGAATTTGGAATTTCTATCTTTGAGCGATCTTCAAAGGGAGTTAAGGCGACAAGAGAAGGACAGAAATTTCTGGAGTATGCCAAAAGGATCATTTACGAAATAGAGGAAATGAAAAGGGACTGCAGTGATCTGGGGAAAGAAAATCTCTCATTTAAGATTACTGTTCCGAGGGCAAGTTACATTTCCAGTGCATTTGCAGAGTTTATCGGAATGCAGAGCAAGGAAACGGCGATCAAAGCAGAATTTCAGGAAAACAGTTCTATGCATGCCATTGAAAATGTGTTGCAGAACGGGTATTCCATGGGAATCATCCGGTATCTGTGCGAGAATGAACCTTATTTTCAGTCGCTTCTTGATCTGAAAGGGCTGGATGCAGAACTTCTGGCAGAGCTTCCGTATATGATCTTAACTTCTGCGGATGGAGATCTTGCAAAGAGGGAGTTAAAGACAAGAGAAGAACTGGAAGATGGTGTGGAAATCCTGCATGGGGACTGGAAACTTCCGACCGGAGAATACACCGAGCTGAGTGAGAATGGAGAGTCGCTTCATCCACATAATAAAATTTATATTTTTGAAAGGGGAAGCCAGTTTGATATTTTGCGGGAAGTAAAAAACAGTTATATGTGGGTATCGCCAGTACCGGAAAAATTAAGGGAAAACTACAATCTGGTGCAGAAGCATGCCGGATTTTCCGGACAGATGATCCGGGATGTGCTGATCTACAAAAAGGGTTATCAGAAAAAATTGTACGAAAGAGAATTTATTGAGCATTTAAAAGAAACAATCCGTGAAATGATGTAAATGAGAGCAGAATGATATATCGGACCAAGATATATCCATTCTGCTCTTTTTGTGTATTTTATGAGCTGGGTACACATTTATCCGTCTATTCATAAATACTAATACTTTTGATTCTTGTATTATTATATATTGGAAAATATATAGCTATCATATATGAAATGTATAAACGAAAACTATAGATATATGTTATAATGTCATAAAAATGATAGAATAATAAGAAGGAAATGTACAATATGACGAAGGAGGAAATGGAATGTTAGATGCATCTTATTATCAGAAAACGGATGAGATCATTGCCATGCATACAAGGGAGGAACGCTCATTGATACCGATCATTCAGGATATTCAGGAGGAATACCGTTATCTTCCACCGGAACTGCTTACCTATGTAGCAAAACAGATCGGGATTACAGAGGCAAAAGCGTACAGTGTGGCAAGCTTTTATGAGAATTTTTCATTTGAACCGAAAGGAAAGTATGTGATCAAGGTCTGTGACGGAACAGCCTGTCATGTGCGTAAATCCATTCCGATCCTGGAAGCGCTGTATAAAGAGCTGGGGTTAAATGAGCACAAGCATACATCAGACGATATGCTTTTTACAGTAGAGACTGTATCCTGTCTTGGAGCCTGTGGACTTGCACCTGCGATCACAGTTAATGATGAAGTACATCCGAAGATGTCACCGGAGAAGGTAATCAAACTTCTTGAAGAACTGAGAGGTGAAGAAAATGAAAATTGAAAACAGAACGGAACTGAAGGAATATCGTATTGAATGTCAGAAAAAACAATCGGCTGACTGCAGAGTACTGGTTTGCGGGGGAACCGGATGTCTGGCAAGTGGATCAGGCAAGATTTATGAAAAGTTAAAAGAACTGACAAAAGATCATACAGGGGTAGAAGTAAAGATCGGGGAAGAAATCGCACATACAAAGGTTATGAAGAGTGGATGTCATGGCTTCTGCGAGATGGGACCTCTGGTAAGAATTGAGCCATATAATTATTTATATATTAAAGTAAAACTGGAAGACTGCGAAGAGATTTATAACGAAACAATCCTGGGTGGCAGACCGGTAGAGCGACTTCTCTACAAGATGGATGGAGTGACCTATCCGTCACAGGAAGAGATTCCGTTCTACGCAAAGCAGACCAGACTGGTACTGAAGAATTGCGGACATATCGATGCAGAGCATATTGGGGGTGCACTTGCAGTCGGTGCTTATGCCGGAATCGAAAAGGCACTCTTTGAGATGACACCGGAAGCAGTGATCCAGACAATCTATGATTCGAATCTGCGTGGACGTGGAGGTGCCGGATTCCGCACCGGCAGAAAGTGGCAGCAGGTTGCTTCCCAGAAAGAAAAGATCCGCTATGTGGTCTGCAATGGTGATGAAGGTGATCCGGGTGCATTCATGGACCGAAGTATCATGGAAGGTGATCCGCACCGTATGATCGAGGGCATGATGATCGCAGCATATGCAGTACAGGCACAGGAAGGCTATATCTATGTACGTGCAGAATATCCGCTTGCGATTGAAAGACTGAAGACAGCGATCAGCCAGGCAGAGGCAATCGGACTTTTAGGAGACAACATTCTTGGAACCAATTTCAGTTTCCATTTACATATCAACCGGGGTGCAGGTGCATTCGTCTGTGGAGAAGGCAGCGCACTGACGGCATCCATTGAAGGAAAACGTGGAATGCCGAGAGTAAAACCGCCACGTACAGTAGAGCAGGGATTATGGGCAAGACCAACTGTTCTTAATAACGTAGAAACCTATGCCAATGTTCCGATGATCGTAACAAATGGTGCAGACTGGTTCAAAGGAATCGGTACACCAGAGAGTCCCGGAACGAAAGCATTTGCACTGACCGGTAATGTAAGAAATACAGGACTGATCGAAGTACCAATGGGAATTACATTGCGCGAAGTTATTTATGACATCGGCGGTGGAATCCAGAATGACAAGAAATTCAAAGCAGTACAGATCGGTGGTCCGTCCGGTGGATGTCTGACCGAGGATCAGCTGGACAGTAAGATGGACTTTGATTCACTGGCGAAGATCGGGGCAATGATCGGTTCGGGCGGTCTGGTTATCATGGACGAGGATACCTGTATGGTAGAGGTTGCCAGATTCTTCATGAGTTTTACACAGAGAGAAAGCTGTGGAAAATGTGTTCCTTGCCGTGAAGGTACAAAGAGAATGCTTGAAATCCTGGAGCGTATTGTAGCAGGAAACGGAAAACCATCCGATATGGAGGAGCTTCGTGAACTGGCAGATATGATTGAGAGTACGGCGCTTTGTGGACTTGGAAAGAGCGCACCGAAACCGGTTATCAGTACCATGAATGCATTTGAAGAGGAATATCTGGAACATATCAACGAGAAACGCTGCCGGACAGGTGTCTGTTCAAATCTGCGTAAATTCCAGATCGATCCGGAGATATGCAAGGGCTGCTCGAAGTGTGCAAGAAACTGTCCGGCAGGTGCAATTGAAGGCGTGCTGAAATCTCCTTATCATATCAATCAGGAGAAATGTATCAAGTGCGGAGCCTGCATGGAACAGTGTCCGTTTAAAGCAATTCATATCGAGAAATAGGAGGAATGAGTCATGGGATATATGACAATAGATGGAAGGAAGGTAGAGTTTACAGATGAGCCGAATGTACTTTCTGTCATCCGTAATGCAGATATAGATATACCGACACTCTGCTACCATTCAGAACTGTCTGTGTATGGAGCTTGTCGTTTGTGTACCGTAGAAGATGAGAGAGGAAAGACGTTTGCATCCTGTTCAGAACCGCCAAGAGATGGGATGGTCATTTACACGAATACTCCGCGTCTTATGAAATATCGTAAGATGATTCTGGAGCTTTTACTTGCTGCACATTGCAGAGACTGTACAACCTGTATCAAGAGTGGAGAATGTCAGCTTCAGGCGCTGGCACACCGTATGGGCGTCACAACCGTCCGATTTGAAAATACAAAAGAACAGTATCCATTGGATTTCAGTTCACCGTCAATCGTGCGTGACCCGAATAAATGTATTCTCTGTGGTGACTGTGTCCGTATGTGCGACAATGTACAGTCTGTTAATGCGATTGATTTTGCATACCGGGGAACAAAGGCTCTGGTAACACCGGCATTTAACAAAAAGATTGCAGAGACAGACTGCGTAAACTGTGGACAGTGCAGGGTTGTCTGTCCTACAGGTGCGATCAGTATCAATACCAATATCGAAGTGATCTGGGACCTTCTTGCAGATAAGAATACAAAGGTGATCGCACAGATCGCACCGGCAGTCCGGGTCGCAGTCGGCGATCAGTTCGGCCTTCCAAGAGGGGAAAATGTGATGGGAAAACTCGTCAATGTGTTGCACCGCCTTGGATTTGATGAAGTTTATGATACTTCTTATGGTGCAGACCTTACGGTGATCGAGGAATCTGAAGAGCTTCTTGAACGACTTGCATCCGGAGAAAATCTCCCATTATTTACATCCTGCTGTCCGGCATGGGTAAAATTCTGTGAGAACCGTTATCCGGATCTGGCAAAAAATCTGTCAACCTGCCGTTCACCACAGCAGATGTTTGGTGCTGTGATCCGTGAATACTATAAAGATCCGGAAAAGAATGGTGGAAAGAGAATCGTTTCTGTATCGATCATGCCGTGTACTGCAAAGAAAGAAGAGATTTTAAGACCGGAATCTTCCACGAATGGAAAACAGGATATTGATTATGTACTGACTACAACAGAGTTGATTACAATGATCCGGAAATCCGGTATCCGCTTTGAAAATCTGGAGATCGAAGCATCCGATATGCCGTTTGGTATCGGATCTGGTGCAGGTGTGATCTTCGGAGTAACCGGTGGTGTGACAGAAGCCGTACTCAGGCGTCTTCGTGAAGGACATAACCGTGTGGAAATGGATAAGATCAAATTCAGTGGAGTTCGTGGAGAAGAAGGACTGAAAGAAGTAGAGTTTGATTACAACGGACGTACTATCCATGCAGCTGTTGTCAGTGGACTTGGAAATGCAGATGCGCTGATGAAGAAGATCCAGAAGGGCGAGGTACATTACGACTTTGTTGAGGTTATGGCATGCAGGCGCGGATGTATCATGGGTGGCGGACAGCCAGTCCCGGCAGGTCCGAGAAGCAGGATAGCCAGAAGCAAAGGTCTGTATGATACCGATATCAATACGCAGATTAAGAAGTCGAATGAGAATCCGCTGATCCTGTCATTATATGATGAACTTCTGAAAGGAAAGACCCACGAATTACTTCATCGTAATTTTGAGGCAGCGAAAAAATAAAATTGTACGAAAAAGAGTATAAGACAATGCAGTCGTCGATCTGGCGGCTGCATTGTCTTATTTCAGAGTATTTCCATACATTCACTGGCACTTTTTTCTCATTTCGATCCCCTTCGCTTTCTATATATAAATGAAGTAGGTCATGAAATTATGATAAACATATAGTCATTAAGGTGTCGATTTTGAAACAAAAACTTCCGGGATTTTTAATGGAGAGTTTGGAAAAAATAGGGAAATAAACCAGGAAAGATGACTCTTGTCAAGAAGAAATATATCTGTTATAGTGAGTAAGAATAAATAAAGAAACTTTTTCAGTGCTAGGCAGAAGAATTTCTGGTCGGCTTAAAAGGGAATCAGGTGAAAGTCCTGAGCGATCCGGTCACTGTAAATGAGGAGCAAAGCAGCGGCAAGCCATTGCATAAAAAATGTGAGAAGGTGCAGCTTTGTTAAGATCCATAAGCCAGGAGACCTGCTGAAAGAGAGTAAATTGCTTCCGATGAAAGCGCGTTTACATACACAAAGAAATGATATCTTGCTTCATACTGAGTATGAAAGCAAGATTTTTGTGCTGCCATATATACGGAAAAGAGTTCCGATGGCAGAGGGTGTAGGTGAAGTCTGCTTTCAGGAAAAAGGAAGCAGATTTTTTTTGCATACGATGAGCCAAGTGCAGATTTATGCTTGCACGAGAAACTGAATTTGGCGAATGTACATCATCGAGCTGTCAAGCGACAAAAGATCAGGACATCAGGAGGAATAGTTGGATTATGAAGAGGAATTCAAAACAATTTCTTGCACTTTTCATGGCAGTTGCAATGTCGGTTACACCGGTTTCTTATGCTTACGCTGAGGACAGTGCAGTGGCAGGAGTAGAAAATACAGAATCAGGTCAGCAGACCGTAGAAGTAACAGACGGAAAAATCGGTGCGGCAGACGCAGCAGGTCAGCCGGCTGAAGAAGTGACTGGACAGGAAGAAGAAACGACTGCCGGACAGGGAACGGACGAGAATCAGAAGAGTCAGGAAGAGCCGAAAGAAGAAAATGCGGCAACAGGGAATGTAACTGAGGCAGAGAAGAAAGAAGCGGGCGAAGACGGAAAGAGCGAAGAGAAAGCTGCAGAGGAGCAGAAGGTTAAGTCGGAAGAAACGGTGGAAAATGCCGGGGAAGTGAAGACGCAGGAAGCGAAAAATATTATCAGTGATTTTGCAATGTTTAAGGTTGGACCGTCTTCTGTTGTAAAAGAAAATGATCACCTGAAAGTTTCGATAGAAACAGAGAGTAAAACTTACAATAAAATTTATATTGGAAGTAAAGCTGATACAGTTGAACGGAAAGAAGAAAAGGCGATAGTTGGAACGGGAACAAGCAAAGGGTATTTATTTACGTTTGAGCTTCCACTGTCAGCAGATGGAACGGATGTTGCCTTTGTACCACATGACCAAAAGAAAGGTTGGGTGAGTAAGAAAGAAGACGGAGATTACACGCTTCATATTTCATCGTCAGCAGAAAATAAAAAAGACGACACAGAAAATCCTGAACAGGGAGGCAATTCAGGAGAGAACAAACCGGGAACCGGAAGTGGCGAAAACCAGAAACCGGGAAATGAGGACAAGAACGTACTGGATACTGGAAAGTATGTAGTAGATGTTGATGCAGCTTCAGCTAGTGGAATGTTTCGTGTAGTAAATTGCGTGCTGACATCTGTTGGTGGCAAGATGCAGGCAGATATTACACTTAGTGGAACAGGATATGATTATTTATACGTGGGAACCGCTAAGGATGCTGAAAAAGCTTCAAAAGATCAGTTAATTGCGCCTAAAGAAATTGTAGAAGGAAAATGTGTATTTACAGTGCCGGTGGAAAGCATGAATACTGGGATTCAGATTGCAGCACATGGGAAAAAAGGTGGTAAATGGTTTGATCGTACATTAACATTCAAGACAGAAGGAATGACCAAATATGTTCAGGTAAGTGATGGCTCTTATAAAGTAAACGTAACTTCAAGTTCATCCATGTTTAAAGTTACGGATTGCATCTTAACATCAAAAAATGGAGAGATGACTGCAAAAATTACACTCAGTGGTACAGGATATGATTATCTGTATGTAGGAACAAGTGCAGAAGCAGCACTTGCAGATAAGTCCAAGTGGATTCCTTATGTTGTGGACAAAAATGGTATGTATACCTATACGATTCCGGTTTCTTTATTAGACACAGGAATTTCAGTGGCAGCATTTTCTCATAAAAAGCAAGTATGGTATGACCGTACCTTGACATTCGCCTCAGCAGGCATGAAGAACCTGAACAATAGCAATTCCACAAATGGAAATAATGGAAATAATGGCAACACCAACCAGGGAAATAACACCAGCCAGAACACCAACTTTGGAACCGGCACCACTTCCGGCAACACAGGCACAAACCAGACCCCGGACAAAGAATCCAAATACGAGGCAGATTTAAATGGTGGAACTGCTCGTGTAAACAGTGCAACAACACTTGCAGACGGTGTCTATACACCGGATAAATTTTCCTGGTCAGGTGGAACCGGAAAGGTCAGCATCAGTTGTACCAAGATTACCGTGACAGGCGGTCAGGCATATGCTACCATTGTATTTAGCAGTGGTTCTTATGGCTATGTAAAAGCGAATGGAAATACCTATTATCCGACAGCAACCGGAAGTACGTCTACATTTGTCATTCCGGTAGAACTGAACAAGAACAATACGATCATTGGTATGACAACCAAGATGTCAACAGCGCATGAAATCAGCTATTCGATTTTCATTTACCTAAGTGCTGCAGCAAAAGCAGACGGAACTACAGTAAGTGGGGAGACCAATTTAAGTGCAGATACACTGGATGAGAAAGCGCCGGAAATCATGGGACTTTCTTATCAGTCTGAGACAAAGGTAGAGCATGCAGAGTACTTCAAGATTTATCATTATGATCAGGGAATCACTCTTTTAGAAATCGATCAGGGAAAAGATGAGGATACAAAAGAGACCAAGACAAAGGATACAAAAGAAGATACAGATTCCGGACTGACACCGGCACAGGAAGAAAAGCTTGCGCTTTACAAAGCAAAGATCGTCCGTTATCTGATCGTTCCGGAAGACGCAGAAATTCCGGCAGGTCTGGACAAAGAAATGATCGTGATCCAGAAGCCAAAGAAGTCTGCATATGTAGGTTCAGAGGAAGTACTGGAAATCCTGGATAAGCTGAATGCAACAGACCAGATTACATCAGTAGGGGTAAAACAGAAGAACTGTAAGGTAGAAGGCATTGCAAAAGCAATGAAAGTTAAGAAGATCATCTATGCAGGAACCTATAAGAAACCGGAAAATAAAAAACTGATGAAGAGTAAGTGTGATCTTGCAATCCTTTCCAATAAAATTCTTCCGGATGAAAAGAATGAGAAGAAAATGTCGGTAGAAGATCAGCAGAAGAGATACGAAGAGCTGGCAGAAAAATTTGTTCTTCTGGATATTCCGATGATCGTTGACCGGGCAGCAGATGAGGAAAAGGATGATGCGAAAGAAGAATGGAGCAAGGTTTACGAGGCAATTTTCGCGCAGACAGACAGTACAGATTCTTCTGCAATAAACTAAGCAGATTCTTTTTTACATACAGAGGTAGAAAATGAAAAAGAGAACGATGCGTCTGGGGTGCATTCTTTTAAGTACAGTGCTGCTTGGGACGGCGGCACTGACCGGATGCGGGCAGGCGAAAAGGAATATAACAGATACAAAAAAAACAGAAAGCAGCAGTACAAAAGGAAGTGCCAAAGAAAAAAAAGGTCCGGAGATTGACGGACTCACCTATGAATCCACGATGGATCTGGAATACGCCGAAGGTTTTCAGGTATATTACTACAAAGACGGCTATAAGATGATCGATATCAAAGACGGTGCAAAATTTCTGGTCGTTCCGGAGAACCAGGATGTGCCGGATGGAGTTGATGAGGATTACGTGATCCTTCAGCAGCCGCTGGATCATATTTATCTTGCGGCAACATCTGCGATGGCACTTTTTAATGCGATCGATTCTCTGGATAATATCACAATGACAGGTACCCAGGCTTCCGGATGGTATATTGAAAATGCAGTCAAAGCGATGGATGACGGGAAAATAAAATTTGCAGGGAAATACAGTGAACCGGATTATGAGATGCTGGTGGACGAAGACTGTGATCTAGCCATCGAATCGACCATGATCCTTCACACACCGAAGGTACAGGAGATGATCGAATCTCTGGATATCCCGGTGATGATCGACCGGTCCAGCTATGAATCGCATCCTCTAGGAAGAACTGAATGGATCAAACTTTATGCAGCAATGTTGAATAAAGAAGATGCAGCGGATGCATTTTTTGAAAAGCAGGTGGAAAATGTCGATGCGCTCAAAGATTTTAAGAATACCGAGAAGACAGTTGCATTTTTCTATGTAAGCAGTGACGGAACGGTGGTAGTAAGAAGAAGTGATGATTATATTCCGAAAATGATCGAACTTTCCGGTGGAAGATATGTATTCGATGATCTGACTGGCGATGACAGTAATACTTCAGCAGTAAAACTTACAATGGAAGAATTTTACGCGCAGGCGGCGGATGCAGATTATCTGATTTATAATTCAAGTATCGATAATCCAATCAACAGTGTAAAAGATCTGGAAGAAAAAGATGCACTTTTTTCTGATTTCAAAGCAGTCAAAGAAGGAAATGTATGGTGTACCGGTAAATATCTGTATCAGGCAACCGATATCGTTGGGGAACTGATCACGGATATGAATCTGATGCTGACAGGCGGCGATGAAAGCAAGATGACATTTTTATACCATGTAAAATAGAAAACGGAGAAGAAAATGGGACAGGCAGGAATGAAAAATAACTGGAAAAGGAATACAAGATATATGGGAGTCTTTGCGGTGCTGGCAGCAGTTTTTTGCATGATCGTAGTGTTGAATATCAATACCGGAAATGTACAGATCTCGGTTCCTGAGATTTTACGGATCCTGTTTCTGAAAAAAGGAACACAGGTGCAGATGAATATTATCTGGAAAATCCGTCTTCCGCGTGTCCTGATGGCGGGGATTCTGGGAGGGGCACTTGCCCTTTCCGGATTTTTATTGCAGACATTTTTTTCCAACCCGATCGCAGGACCGTATGTACTGGGGATTTCTTCGGGTGCAAAGATGATGGTCGCTCTGGCGATGATCATCTTTTTAAAATATTACACTTTGGTATCATCTTATATACTGATCATTGCAGCATTTATCGGATCTATGCTTTCAATTGGATTTATCCTGCTTCTTGCAAGAAAAATCCGGAATATGGCAACTCTTCTGGTGGGCGGAATCATGATCGGTTATATCTGCTCGGCAGTAACTGATTTTGTAGTGACTTTTGCGGAGGATTCAGATATCGTGAATCTGCATGGCTGGTCACAGGGAAGCTTTTCCGGTATGAGCTGGAGCAATGTAAAGGTAGCAGCGCTTATGGTAGGAATCACACTGATCCTTACCTTTTTCCTGTCAAAGCCGATCGGAGCGTATCAGCTGGGAGAAATGTATGCGCAGAGTATGGGGGTCAATATTCGTGTGTTCCGTGTGCTTCTGATTCTGCTCTCAAGTGTATTTTCCGCATGTGTGACCGCATTTGCAGGACCGGTTTCATTCGTTGGAATCGCAGTTCCGTACTTGATCAAGCATCTTCTCGGGACGGCAAAACCGCTGGTTGTGATACCGGCAACATTCCTTGGCGGGGCGGTGTTCTGTATGGGATGTGATCTGATCGCGCGTATGGCATTTGCACCACTGGAGCTGAATATCAGTACTGTGACTTCGATCTTTGGTGCACCGATCGTAATTTTCATGATGATAAAAGGAAGAAAAGGGAAATAAATATGAGTGAGAGCTATTTTCAGATGAAAGATCTTTCTGTCGGATATCATGGAAATGTACTGATCCATGATATCTGTACAGAGATTAAAAAAGGTGAGATATTGACACTGATCGGACCAAACGGTTCCGGGAAATCTACGATTTTAAAAAGTATTACCAAGCAGCTTACGCTCATTGGAGGTAAGGTGACGATCGGTGAAAAGAATCTGAAAGACTTATCTTACAAAGAGCTTGCAACGAAGATGGCAGTGGTGCTGACACAGCGGGCAAAGCCGGAGCTGATGACCTGCTATGAGGTCGTAGCAGCAGGGCGGTATCCTTATACAGGACGGCTTGGGATATTAACGCGAGAAGATGAGAAAAAGACACAGGAAGCACTGGAAATTGTCCATGCAACAGAATACGCAGAAAAAAGTTTTGAGGCGATCAGTGACGGGCAGAGACAGCGGATCCTTCTGGCAAGAGCGATCTGCCAGGAACCGGAGGTACTGATCCTGGATGAACCCACTTCTTTTCTGGATATCCGTTATAAGCTGGAGTTGCTTACTATTTTGAAAAATATGGCGAAAGAAAAGCAGATCACGGTCATTATGTCACTTCATGAAATCGATCTGGCGCAGAAGATCTCGGATAAGATCCTGTGCGTTAAAGGAGATACAATTTTCGGTTATGGAGAGCCGGAGGCGATTTTTAAAGAAGATTTTATCCAGAAACTTTATGAGATCGACAACGGGCATTTTGATCCTGTGTTCGGAAGTGTGGAGCTTGCAAAGGCGGAGGGAGAGGCAGAAGTATTTGTGATCTCTTCTGGAGGCAGTGGAATCCCTGTTTACCGGAACCTTCAGAAAGCAAAGATTCCATTTTCTGCAGGAATCCTGTATACTAATGATATTGACTATCATCTGGCAGAACATCTGGCGGTCAGCGTAATCGAAGAAGAGCCATTTGAACCGGTAAGCGACCGTGCATTTGAACGGGCAAAGCAGATGATCAGGCAGTGTAAAAAGGTGATAAATGCAGGAATTGTGATTGGGACAACCAACCGGAAGATGAAAGAACTGCTTGTATTTGCAGAAGAAATGGGAAAGCTGGAATCATATGAAAAATAGACTTTTGCACATTTACTGTGGAGCTGGAAAAGGAAAGACGACGGCGGCAACGGGGCTTGCAGTTCGCGCAGCTGGAAGTGGTATGCGGGTTCTGTTTGCCCGTTTTTTAAAAAATGAATTTTCGGGAGAATTGAAGATCCTGGATCGGATCCCGGAGATCGAGGTGCTTCATCTGGAAAAAAGCTATGGATTTTTTAAGACACTTTCCGAAAAGGAACAGGAAGAAGTCCGAGAGATGTATGGCAGGCTGTGGAATACGATCCGGGGAAAAATCAGTACAGGGGATTATGATATGCTTGTGATTGATGAATTTATGGCGGCATACCGGTATGGACTGATCCCGAATAAAGAGGCGGTGCAGTTCTTAAAAGACAGACCGGACAATCTGGAAGTGGTTCTGACCGGACGGGATCCGTCAGATGAGCTTCTGGAGCTGGCAGATTATATTTCGGAAGTAAAGATGGTACGGCATCCTTTTGAAAAAGGAATCCGGGCAAGGAAAGGCATCGAATACTAAGGAGACGAAATGGAAATGGACAAGATGCAGGTCGTGTGGAAAAATCAAAAAGAACTGCGGTGTGGATACACAACAGGAAGCTGTGCTGCGGCAGCAGCAAAGGCGGCAGCGGCAATGCTCTTTTCCGGGGAGGAAATCCGCCAGGTATCTCTTATGACGCCGAAAGGGATCGAACTGTATCTGGAAGTAGAAAAGATCCAAAGAGGAAATGAATCTGTCAGCTGTGCCATTCAGAAGGACAGTGGAGATGACCCGGATGTGACGAACGGGATCTTCGTTTACGCCAAGGTCACGAAAAAAAGGGAAAAAGGAATGACCTTAGATGGTGGGATCGGAGTAGGGCGGTTCACCCGGAAGGTGCTGAAGCAGGAAGCCGGGGAAGCGGCGATCAATAAGGTTCCGCGGCAGATGATCCGAGAAGCGGTGCAAAGCCAGATTGAGAAATATGACTGGGATGGTGGCGCGGACGTTCTGATCTATGTTCCGCAGGGCGTGGAGATCGCGAAGAAAACGTTTAATCCAAGACTTGGGATCGAAGGTGGGATTTCGGTACTCGGAACCTCAGGAATCGTAGAACCGATGAGTGAACAGGCACTGACGCAGACTATTTTCCTGGAAATGAAGATGCTTCGTGATGAAGGTCACCGGTATTGTTATCTGACACCGGGAAATTATGGAAATGATTTTTTAAGGCAGACACTTGGGTACGACCAGGAGCTTGCGGTGAAATGCAGCAATTATATCGGGGATGCGATTGATGACGGCGTGCGGTTGAAGATGGACGGACTGCTGCTTGTAGGACATATCGGAAAGCTGGTCAAGATCGCGGCAGGTGTAATGAATACTCATTCCAGACAGGCGGATGCAAGAATGGAAGTGCTTGCCGTCCATGCGGCAATGGCAGGGGCAGACCGGGAGACAGTTTGTGCTCTGATGAAGTGTTTTACGACGAAGGAAGCATTGGACATTCTGGAAGAAAGAGGACTTTTGGAAGAGACGATGCGGACCGTGATGGAGAAGATCGAGTATCATTTGGCGAAGCGTGCCGGCGAGAAGATGAAGGTCGGGGCGCTGATGTTTTCGGATGAGCTCGGGGTTCTTGGGAAGACATCTCTTGTGGACAAACTGAGGGAAAAGATCGGATAGGTAGAAAGGTATGACAAAAAATGGCAGGAAGATTTGACCTTGCGGGTGTAGGTCCGGGAGATCCGGAACTGATGACGATAAAGACAATTCGTGCGATTAAAGCGTGTCAGGTATTGGTACTTCCAATTGGCAGTCCGGAGTTAAAGAAACCGGAACTGGAAGAGGGGGAAGAAGAGACATTTGCAAAAGAATGTCTGGCATATCGGATTGCGTGTGAGGCAGAGCCGGAGACGAAAAAGAAGCTGCGGCTGTATCTTCCCATGCCAATGATCAAGGAAAAAAAGCTACTGAAAGAGATACACGATGCGGGTGCAAGAAAGGCGTCAGAGCTTCTGGAGAAAGGAAAGAATCTGGTTTTTCTGACGATTGGAGATCCGACCGTGTATTCGACAGGAATTTATATTTATAAAAGACTGAAAAAGATGGGATATCAGGGGGAGATCTTTTCCGGGATTCCGTCTTTTTGTGCTGCGGCAGCAAGGCTGGAGATCTCGCTTGTGGAGAACCGGCAGGAGCTGCATGTTCTTCCGGTGTCCTATGGAATTGAAGAAAAGTTGAAGCTTCCGGGGACGAAGGTTCTTATGAAGACCGGGAAAAAGATGGCGCAGGTCAAAGCTGTTCTGAAAGAGGAAGGACAGCAGGCGAAAATGGTCATGAACTGCGGAATGGATGGAGAAAAAATTTACAAATGCACAGAAGAAATACCGGAAGATGCGGGATATTTTTCGATTGTAATAGCAAAGGAGAAAGAAAAATGATTCATTTTGTTGGAGCAGGAAGCGGTGCTGTGGATCTGATCACAGTACGGGGTCAGAAGCTTTTGAAGGAAGCAGATATAGTGGTGTATGCCGGTTCACTGGTAAATCCGGAGCTTCTTAAGAATTGTCAGAAAGACTGTCAGATCTACAACAGTGCGAAGATGACGCTGGAAGAAGTGATGGAAGTGATGATTTCCGGAGAGAAGCAGAAGAAAAAAGTTGTCCGGCTGCATACGGGTGATCCGTGTCTGTATGGTGCGATCAAAGAGCAGATGGATCTGCTGGAAAAGGAGAATATTTCTTATAAAGTGTGCCCGGGAGTCAGCTCCTTTTGCGGAGCGGCATCTGTACTGAATGCAGAATATACTCTTCCTGGGATTTCACAGTCTGTGGTGATCACACGGATGGCAGGAAGAACACCGGTTCCGGAAAAAGAATCCATTGAAAGCTTCGCTTCGCACCAGGCAACGATGGTAATCTTTTTAAGTACCGGGATGCTGGAAGAACTGTCGAAGCGTCTGATCGAAGGCGGTTATCAGCCGGAGACTCCGGCAGCGATCGTTTACAAGGCAACCTGGGAGGATGAAAAGGTGTGCAGATGTAAGGTGAAAGATCTTGCGGTGACAGCAAAGGAGAATGGAATTACAAAGACAGCACTGATCGTGGTTGGTGAGGTGCTTGGCGGAGAGTATGAACGGTCACTTTTATATCATCCGGAGTTTACAACAGAGTTCAGGCAGGGCAAAGGAAAAGAAGGTGCAGGAAATGTGTAAAATTGGAAAAGTCTATGTAATCGGTCTTGGACCGGGTGCTGAGAAAGAAATGACATACCAGGCGTCCACGGCACTGGAAAAAAGTGAGGTTATTATCGGGTATACCGTATATACGGGACTGATACGGGAAAGGTTTCCGGATAAAAAGTATCTTTCCACACCAATGCGGCAGGAAGTGATCCGCTGTGAGATGGCAATGGATGAGGCGATGAAAGGAAGAACGGTAGCTATGGTATGCAGTGGGGATGCCGGAATTTACGGAATGGCAGGTCTGCTCTATGAGATGGGACAGGGCTACCCGGAGGTGGAGCTGGAGGTCGTGCCGGGGATCACGGCGGCAAATGGCGGTGCGGCAGTTCTTGGTGCACCTCTGATGCATGATTTTGCAGTGATCAGTCTGAGTGATCTTCTGACACCGTGGGAGAAGATTGAAAAGAGGATCCGCGGAGCTGCGATGGCGGATTTTGTGATCTGTCTGTATAATCCGTCCAGCCGGAAACGGGCAGATTACCTGAAAAAGGCATGCGAGTATATCCTGGAGTACCAGAGCCCGGATACAGTCTGCGGTTATGTGCGGAACATCGGACGTGAAGGCGAAGATGCACATATTCTGACACTTTCTGAGCTGAAGGATACGGAGGTCGATATGTTTACAACCGTTTATATCGGCAACAGCCAGACGAGAAATGTGGATGGGAAAATGGTGACACCGAGAGGCTATCGATTGGAGGAATAACTGTGGAAAACCGAAAATGCCAGGTAAATCTTGCCGGGATCGGGATGGGAAGCAAAGGAACGCTTACGGAAGAGGTCAGAAAGATCATTGCGGAAAGTGATGTGCTGATCGGAGCTACGCGGATGCTGGAAGGATTCCGGGAAAAAAAGAAATGCTGCTATGCAGAGTATCTGCCGGAAAAAATCAGAGCAATCCTGGATGAGCAGGAGGAAAAGACCAGATGTACGGTGCTGTTTTCCGGGGATACCGGATTTTACAGCGGGGCAAAAAAGCTGGCGGATATTCTGAAAAAAGACGGATATGAAGTACAGATTTTTCCGGGGATTTCATCTGTAATCTATCTTGCGGCAAAGCTTGGAAAAAGCTGGGAGGATGCGAAGATTCTCAGCATGCATGGAAGAAGTCAGAATTTTATCCATGTAGTTGCAAACCATGAAAAGACATTTCTGATCCTTGGAAAAAGTGCGGGAAAAGAGATCTGCGAAAAACTGAAATATTACCATCTGGAACAAGTAACCGTTTCGGTTGGAAATCATTTGTCTTATCCGGATGAAGAGATTGTGATCAAAAAAGGAAACGAGCTTCTGGCAGAAGATTTTGGTGATCTTACCACTATTCTGATCGAGAATCCAAAGCCGGAAAAGAGAACAGGAATTCATCTTGCAGATGAGGAGCTGATCCGTGGAAGTGTTCCGATGACGAAGGAGGAAGTGCGGACAGTCAGCATTGCAAAATTGAAGCTTACAAAGAATGCAGTAATATATGATGTGGGGGCCGGAACCGGTTCAGTGTCTATAGAGGCTGCTCTTCAGGGAGAGAATCTCCGCGTTTATGCAATAGAGAAGAATCCGGAGGGTGCAGAACTGATCAGGAAGAATATGCAGAAATTCCGGGCAGACCAGATTCAGGTTATAGAAGGAGTTGCACCGGAAGCACTGGAAGCACTGGAAATGCCGACCCATGCTTTTATCGGAGGCAGTACAGGACAGTTAAAAGAAATTATTCAGTGTATAAAGAAAAAAAATCCGGACGCCCGTATCGTGATCAATGCAATTTCGCTGGAAACCGTGAAGGAAGCGATGGAGGCGATGGAGGAAGGACTGCTTGCAGATCCGGAAATCATACAACTGAATGTGGCAAAGTCAAAGAAACTTGGAAGATATCACATGATGACCGGGTTAAATCCGATTTATATTATTTCAGACGGAGGAGATACAGAATGAAAATTCCCGGAATTGTAATCGCGGCATCTGCCAGTGGGAGTGGAAAGACAGCGGTGACAATGGCAATGATGAAAGCATTTAAAAATGCCGGAAAGAAGGTACGCGCCTGCAAATGCGGACCGGATTATATTGATCCTATGTTTCACCGGGAGGTGCTGGGAATTGATTCCGAGAACCTGGATCTGTATTTTTGTGACCGGGAGTGCTTGAAAGAGCGGTTTATGCATCACGCGGAAGGCGCGGAGCTTGTGGTGACAGAAGGTGTGATGGGGTACTATGACGGGATCAGTCTGGATTCGGATGAGGCAAGTACTTATGACGTTGCGAGAACCCTGGGACTTCCGGTAATCCTGGTTGTTCCGGCAAGAGGTATGGCATCGACAATCCTGGCAGTATTGAAGGGAATGATTGAATACCGGAATGACAGTAATATCCGGGGAATCATTCTGAACCGGATTTCCCCGATGCTGTATCCGAAGATGAAGAAGATGATCGAAGAGGGATTGCAGACAATGGGATTCCAGGTTCAGGTGGTTGGTTATGTGCCGGAGGAGGATGCTTTTCATCTGGAGAGTCGGCATCTGGGACTGATGCTTCCGGAGGAAATAGGGAACCTGGAAAAACAGATTGACCGGGCAGCAGAGATTCTGACAGAGACACTTGATATGGAATCGGTGCTGAAAATTGCCTGGGAAGCAAAAGAAATGGAGTATCATCCGGTGAAGGAAAAACAGGAAGCAGCCGGACGAAAAGTGCGTATTGGCGTAGCGCGTGACTTGGCCTTTTGTTTCTATTACAAGGATAATATGGAGCTTTTAAAAGAGCTTGGATGTGAGATCATTCCGTTTAGTCCTTTGGAGGATACAAGGCTTCCGGAACATTTAGACGGACTTTTATTTGGTGGTGGATATCCGGAACTTTGTGCGAAACATCTGGCAGAAAACAGAGCTATGCGAAAAGATGTAAGAAAGCAGATTGAAAATGGAATTCCATGTATTGCGGAATGTGGAGGATTTCTATATTTGACAGAAGAGCTGGAAGGGGAAGATGGAAAGCACTATCCGATGGTGGGGGCACTTCCGGGAAAAGGGATCAAAAAAGGGCGACTTACCAGATTCGGATACATTGAGCTGACTGCGGAAATGAACGGAGTGTATATGAAAAAGGGAGAGAAGATCCGGGCGCATGAGTTCCATTATTGGGATTCTACGGAAAACGGAGAGGATACACTTGCCGTAAAGCCGGATGGTGTGAGAAAATGGCAGGCTGTTCATATGAAGGGGAATCTGTTTGCGGGATTTCCGCATTTATACTTTTATTCCAACCCCAAAGTGGCCAAACGCTTTGTAGAAGCGTGTAGAACCTACAGAAGCAAGTAAAAAGCTGACAAAGACAAATCGAAAAGACAGGAGATTAGACTTACAGATGGAAGAGACCAGATGGAAAGAGAAAATAAAACCACTTGATGAAAATGCAATGGAAGAGGCGCGGGCTCACTGGATGACGGTAGGGAAGCCGCTGTTTAGTCTGGGAAGTCTGGAGGATGCGGTGATCCAGATTGCCGGGATTAAGGGGACTTCAGATTTTGAACTGCGAAAGCGCGGGCTGATCATTATGTGCGCGGACAACGGTGTGGTAGAAGAAGGCGTGACACAGACCGGCCAGGGAGTAACGGCAATCGTGGCGGATAATTTTACAAGAGGAGAGACAAGCGTCTGCATCATGGCAGAAGAGGCAAAGGTAGATCTTTTCCCGGTGGATGTAGGAATGGCAACAGATGTGCCGTCTGTGACAAAGAAAGAATACAAAGTGATGTATGGCACACACAATTTTGCAAAAGAAGCGGCGATGACAAGAGAAGAGGCAGTTGAGGCGATAGAAGTTGGGATTCAGATGGTAAAGAAGTGTGCCGAAGCGGGATACGAAATTCTTGCGACAGGTGAAATGGGGATTGGAAATACAACGACCAGCAGTGCGGTTGCCTCTGTATTGCTCGGAGAGGATCCGAAGGTCATGACAGGAAAGGGGGCAGGTCTGACGAAAAAAGGTCTGCAAAAGAAGATACAGGTCATCCGGGAAGCAGTTGAGCGGATGCAGCCGGACAAAACAGATGCGATCGATGTACTTTCCAAGGTTGGAGGACTTGACATAGCAGGACTTGCAGGTGTATATCTCGGTGGGGCGATCTACCGGATTCCGGTGCTGATAGATGGCTTTATTTCTGCGGTGGCTGCGCTTGTGGCAGTACGGCTGGTTCCGGAATGTGCAGGATATATTTTACCGTCCCATTTGTCTGATGAACCTGCGTCAAGAAAGATTTTAGATGCTTTAGAAAAAAAACCATTTCTTACATGTGGCATGTGTCTGGGGGAAGGAACAGGAGCAGTGGCAGCGATGCCGCTTCTTGAGATGGGACTTCAGGTGTACCGTAAAATGGGAACTTTTGATGATATTCACGTAGAGCAGTATGAAGTACTGGATGGGAAGGATGAAAGATGAAATTTTTAGAACCGATGATCGTTGCGTTTTCTATGTATTCAAAAATACCGATGCCGCGCATTGAGTGGAACAAGGAAAATATGAAATATACGATGTGTTTCTTTCCGCTGATCGGTGTTGTGACCGGAGTACTCATTTATCTGGCAGGAATGTTTCTTGATGGAAATATTTTTCCGAAAGTAAACAGTGGAAGACTGATGTGTGCTGCGGTTATGACATTGATACCGGTTTTTGTAAGTGGAGGGATCCATCTGGATGGATTTATGGATACGATGGATGCACTTGGATCCTGGGGAGATAAAGAAAAGAAACTGGAAATCCTGAAAGATTCGCATAACGGTGCTTTTGCGGTTATCGGAATCTGCTGTTATTTTACCGTAAGCCTTGGCGTATGGAGTGAAATCCGGACGGAGATGCTTCCGGTAGTAGCAGCAGGATATGTAATTTCAAGAGCACTCAGTGGAATTGCTGTAGTGACATTTCCGGCAGCAAGAGGAAGCGGTCTTGTAAAGACTTTCCAGGATGGAGCACAGAAAAAGGCAGTAAGGATCACAATGATCGTATACCTGATCCTGGCGGCAGTATATTTGTATTTCTGTTCGCCGGTTGGTATGGTGGTACTTCTTATAATTGCAGGAGTAGTATTTGGATATTATTACCGGATGAGCAGGAAACAGTTTGGAGGCGTTACCGGGGATCTGGCGGGATACTTTCTGCAGATTTGTGAGCTGGCATTATTAGTTGGGGGATTGATTGTGCAGGGAATCAAATGAAAAGCAGGGAAAGGAAGAGGAGATGTATAGAAGATGGAAATCAGGCTGATTCGGCATTTTGCGACGGAAGGGAATTTGGAGAAGCGGTATATTGGGGTGACAGATGAAGAAATAAAAGCAGAGTGCGTTCTGGAACATACTCTGAAAAAAGAAGAAAATGGACGTGAGGAGTGGAAGCCGGAGCTTGTGATTGTCAGTCCGCTCAGGAGGTGCAGGCAGACGGCAGAGATTCTTTTTCCGGGAGCGGAGCAGGTTGTCTGTGAGCAGATGCGGGAATGTGATTTTGGTCTTTTTGAGGGGAAGAATTATCAGGAGCTGACTGGGAATCCAAAGTATCAGAGCTGGATTGATTCTGGAGGTACAAAGGCATTTCCGGGAGGAGAAGATCCGATGGAGTTCCGGAAACGATGTGTTTGCGGATTTGAAGAGATGATGGAAAAGATGATAAAGGGAAAAAGGAAGAAGATTGCCTTTGTGGTTCATGGGGGAACGATCATGTCGGTGATGGAAGCATTTGATCCGGAAAAGAAAGAATTTTACCACTGGCAGGTGAAAAACGGAAAAGGTTTTCATTTTCAAATTGAGGAAGAAAAATGGCAGCAGGGAAACAGACAGTTTGAGGAGATTGAGGAGATATGAGTTCTTTGATGGCATGTATAGCAGGAATGGCATTGGATGCGGTTTTCGGAGATCCGGTATGGCTCTATCATCCGGTGCGGATCATTGGAAAGTGGATTTCGAGGCTGGAAAAATGGTTGCGCGGATTTTGCAAAAATGAGGAAAGAAAAGAGAGAATCGCAGGGGGGATTCTGTGGTTTGGTGTGGTTATGGTATCCGTCGGAATTCCGTGGGGACTTTTGTATCTTGCAGGAAAGGTCAGCTTCTGGCTTCGATTTGCACTGGAAACCTTCTGGTGTTATCAGCTTCTTGCCGGAAAGTGCCTGAAAGATGAAAGCCGGAAGGTTTATGTACAGCTCGTAAACCATAACCTGAAGGGAGCAAGACATGCGGTATCGATGATCGTAGGGCGGGATACCGGAAATCTTTCTGAGGCCGGAGTGACAAAGGCAGCGGTAGAAACGGTAGCCGAAAATACATCAGACGGAGTGATCGCACCGCTCATTTTTATGTTGATCGGTGGGGCACCACTTGGATTTTTTTATAAGGCTGTTAATACAATGGATTCTATGGTAGGATATAAGAATGAAAAGTATTTACATTTTGGTCGGTTTGCGGCTAAAATGGATGATGTATGGAATTATATTCCGTCCAGGATATCAGCACTTCTGATGATCGCAAGTGCATGGATCTTCAGGATGGATTATAAAAGGGCGTGGGCAGTCTGGAAAAGAGACAGGCGAAAGCATGCCAGCCCGAATTCCGCACAGACAGAAGCGGTATGTGCAGGTGCACTTCAGGTGCAGCTTGCCGGAGATGCCTATTATTTTGGAAAATTATATCCGAAAGAGACAATTGGAGATGATGTGCGTCCTATCGAGCCGAAAGATATTTTAAGAGCCGGAAATCTGATGGACGGAGCAGCACTTCTGACACTTCTTGTCTTTGGATTACTGAAATATTGTATGATACTGATGTAAGGGGAATAAAAGGTTATGGAATATGTACATGGTGGAGATATTTATACACACAAAGGAATGACAGATTTTTCCGTGAATCTGAATCCGTTCGGACCTGGAAGAGCTGTAGTGGAAGCGGCAAGAAAGTCAATGGACCAGATTGGAAATTATCCGGATGCCAGCTGCAGGAAACTGAAAAGTGCTCTGGCGAAAAGACTGGAAGTTCCGGCTGAGCATATTATCTGTGGAAATGGGGCGGCGGATCTGATTTTTACGGCAGTGCTTGCGGACTGCCCAAGGAAGGCGCTGATACCGGTTCCTGCATTTGCGGAATACGAACAGGCACTGCGTGCGACCGGGTGCGAGATCTGTTATTATAAGAAAAGAGAAGCGACTGGGTTTCAGCTGGAAGAAGATTTTCTGGATCTTCTGAATGAAGATATCGATATGGTATTTTTATGTTCACCGGATAATCCGACCGGAAAGCTGATCGACCGGAGCATGCTCTGGAAGATTCTTGCCAGATGTGAGACTTACGGAATCCGGATGGTGCTGGATGAATGTTTTATTGATTTTGCGGAAAATGCAGCTACGGCATCCATTCTTGCGGATACCAAGAGATGGAGAACGTTATTTATCCTCCGTTCACTGACTAAGATGCACGCGATTCCGGGAATCCGTATCGGGTATGCCGTTACTTCGGATATGGAATTTCTGGAGAAGATGGAACAGTCCAGACAGCCATGGAGTGTATCGATACCGGCACAGGTGGCAGGCATGGCATCTTTAAAAGAGGGGATGCGTGTGAAACGGACCTGTGATTTTACGAACCGTGAAAGAATCTGGATGGAAAATGAACTGAACAAGCTGGGAATTACCCATTATCCGTCAGATGCCAATTTCATTCTGATGCGAAGCGGTATAAATTTATATGAGAAACTGAAAAAACAGAAGATCCTGATTCGGGATTGCAGCAATTACAAAGGTCTCGGAGAAGGATATTATCGTGTTTGTATGCGGCAGAGAGGAGACAACCAGAAGCTGATCGATGCGCTGGGAGAAATCCTCTATGCAGGTCAGGGAGAATTTTAATATGGCAAAGTCGATTATGATTCAGGGAACCATGTCAAATGTTGGAAAGAGCCTTCTTGCGGGAGGGCTCTGTCGTGTTTTAAAGGAAGATGGAATCAGGGTTGCACCATTTAAGTCACAGAACATGGCACTCAATTCTTTTATCACGGCAGATGGTCTGGAAATGGGACGCGCACAGGTCATGCAGGCAGAAGCTGCCATGATCCAGCCGGAAGTTTATATGAACCCGATTCTTTTGAAACCGACCTCCGATGTAGGAAGTCAGGTAATTGTAAACGGAGAAGTTGCGGGAGTCATGCCGGCGATGGAATACTTCCGTAAAAAGAAAGAATATATTCCGGCTATTTTAGAAGCTTATCATAAACTGGATGAAAAGTATGATGTGATTGTCATAGAAGGTGCGGGAAGTCCGGCAGAAATAAACCTTAAGCAGAATGATATTGTCAACATGGGACTTGCTGAGCTGGTGGATGCACCGGTTCTTCTTGTAGGAGACATTGACCGTGGTGGTGTGTTTGCGCAGATCGTCGGGACGGTTATGCTGCTGGAAGAAAAAGAGCGGGCAAGAATCAAAGGTACGGTGATCAATAAGTTCCGTGGGGATGTAAAAATTCTGGAGCCAGGTATCAGGATGCTGGAGGATCGGACAAAGATACCGGTATGTGGCGTGATGCCATATATTTATGCGGATATTGATGATGAGGATAGTCTGTCAGAAAGGTTTGACCGGAAAGAAAAGGCGGCACTTCTGGATATTGCAGTGATCCGCCTGCCGCGTATTTCTAATTTCACAGATTTTGCAGTACTGGAATGCAGGGAAGAAGTTTCTCTCCGGTATGTGTCAAAGGCAGGAGATTTCGGGAATCCGGATCTGGTAATTTTGCCGGGAAGTAAAAATACGATGGAAGACCTGTTGTGGCTTCGTCAGAGCGGACTGGAAGGGAAAGTGCTGCGCCATGCCTCATCAGGGAAACCGGTATTTGGTATCTGTGGCGGTTACCAGATGCTGGGAGAAGAGATCTGTGATCCGGAAGGGGTAGAACGTGGTGGAACCATAAAAGCGATGGGGCTGCTTCCTGCCGTTACTGTATTTGAAAATACCAAGAGAAGAACCCGTGTTACCGGAAAGTTCGGAGAAGTTACCGGAATCTTAAAAGCAATGTCCGGTGCAAAGCTGGATGGATATGAGATCCATATGGGGGAAACTATTTTTTCAGATAAAGATGCTGCAGATCATAAGATGCTGGTACAGATCTGTGATCAGGTGACAGGTGAGAGCCGGTGGGACGGAGCGCAGAAGAAGAATGTGTACGGTTGCTATGTACATGGGATTTTTGATGACCGGGAAGTAGCGGATGCACTGATCGGAGCACTTCTGAAAGAAAAAGGATACGGCGAGGAAGCCATGCACTCCATGGACTACCATGCTTACAAAGAGAAGCAGTATCAGATTCTTGCAAATGCAGTTCGTGAGAATATGGATATGAAGAAAATATATGAGATTATCGAGAAGGGAAATGCAGCAGAATGTTTCATCTGATCACAGGTGGCAGTGGAAGTGGCAAATCCGAATATGCAGAGCAGAAGCTTATGGAGTATGCCAGCCATTCAAAAAGAAACAAAAAACGCTACTATATAGCAACTATGATGCCTTTCGGGAAGGAAACGGAAGAGAAAATTGCACGTCACAGAAGACTTCGTGCATGCAAAGGGTTTGAAACAATCGAATGCTATATGGATATTAAAAAAGCTGCGGAAGTCCTGCAGACAAAAGAGACAGGAAGTGTTCTTCTGGAATGTATGTCCAATCTTGTGGCAAATGAAATGTACGATCCGTCAGGAGCAGGTGAAAATGCAGAAGAGTCCATTCTGGCAGGGATCCATAAGCTGCAGAAGGCCAGTGATGATCTGGTAGTTGTTACAAATGAAGTGTTTTCAGACAGCATGACAGACAATCCGGAGATGGAAAAATATCTGAAGCTTCTCGGAAACGTAAATCTTCGGATGGGAGAGATGGCAGATCTGGTGACAGAAGTTGTGTACGGAATTCCGGTTGAAAGGAAAGACATAAAAAAATGAAAATGATAATCGGCGGTGCATACCAGGGGAAGCTTGCGTATGCAAAAAAGCAGAACCCATACATTCATTGGACGGATGGGGAACTATGTGAAGGAGATAATATTTTTGCGGCAGAAGGAGTCTTTCATTTTGAAAAATATATCCAGAGCATGATAAAAAAAGAAAACTGGTCGGAAAAAGAAGCAATTGATTTCGCATCGAAACTAACAAAAAAGTGTCCGGATATTGTAATTGTGACACAGGAGATCGGCTATGGCCTGGTTCCGATAGACGCATTTGAGCGCAGATACAGGGAACTGACCGGAAGGATCTGTACCGTACTTGCGGCAAATTCAGATCAGGTAGACCGGGTAGTATGCGGGATCGGTGTGACGATCAAAGGAGGAGATACCAAGTGAAGATAGAACTGGAAAATGTAAAACCTGCAGAAATAGAAAAACGCAGTTTTGAGATCATAACAGAAGAACTGGGAGATACGCATCTGATCCCAGGAACAGAACCGATCGTCAAACGCTGTATCCATACAAGCGCAGATTTTGATTATGCAAAGAATCTGATGTTTTCAGAAGGTGCAGTAGAAAAAGCGCTGGATGCCATCCGGAATGGTGCAGTCATTGTAACCGATACCCAGATGGGAAAAGCAGGTATCAACAAACGGAAGCTTGCAGAATACGGAGGCGAAGTTCTTTGCTTCATGTCCGATGAAGATGTAGCAGAAACTGCCAAAAAGAACGGAACCACGCGTGCCGTGGCAAGCATGGAAAAAGCAGTCGCCCTTGATAAAAAAATCATCTTTGCCATCGGAAATGCCCCGACAGCCCTTGTAAGACTCTATGAACTGATCCAGGATGGCAAATTAACCCCTGAACTTGTCATCGGAGTTCCTGTAGGATTCGTAAATGTCGTCCAGTCTAAAGAGTTAATCCTTTCACTGAAAGACACGCCATATATCGTAGCAAGAGGCAGAAAAGGTGGCAGCAATATCGCTGCATGCATCTGCAATGCACTATTATATATGTTGTAGATATATAATAAACTACCCTTGTCCAATGAGGTTTTTGTATTCTAACTGTATTTGCGATAATTAAAAAAATAACTATATTGTCAGAAAATAGACACAATTCCGTATTGAATTCCGACCTGAACTCTGCTATTATAATTGTATGCTAGTTGAAGGACAGCAGGAAGGAGAAATTGATTATGGGATTTTTAACAGGAAAGACTGCAATTATCACAGGCGGCGGAAGAGCCGTATTAAGTGATGGAAGCTGCGGATCTATTGGATATGGAATTGCAACAGCTTACGCAAAAGAAGGAGCGAATCTGGTAATTACCGGGCGTAATGTAAAGAAACTCGAAGATGCCAAAGAAGAACTTGAGAGACTCTATGGCATCAAAGTATTACCTGTACAGGCTGATGTCAGCGCGGGGGCTGATAATGAAGCAACAGTACAGAACGTAGTAAAGCAGGCAATCGACACATTCGGAAGAATTGATGTCCTGATCAATAATGCACAGGCATCTGCATCCGGTGTTACGATCGCAGATCATACAACAGACCAGTTCAATCTGGCAATGTATTCCGGCGTATATGCGGTATTCTATTATATGCAGGCATGCTATCCGTACTTGAAGGAGACAAAGGGATCTGTTATCAATTTTGCTTCAGGCGCCGGACTTTTCGGAAATTACGGGCAGTGCGCATACGCAGCGGCAAAAGAAGGGATCCGTGGACTTTCCAGAGTAGCTGCAACAGAGTGGGGACCAGACGGAATCAATGTCAATATCGTATGCCCGCTCGCATGGACAGCACAGCTTGAGAATTTTCAGAAAGCTTATCCGGAAGCATTTAAGGCAAATGTAAAGATGCCGCCGGCTGGACATTATGGAGATGTAGAAAAAGAAATCGGACGTGCATGCGTACAGCTTGCATCACCGGATTTCAAATATATGAACGGAGAGACGATCACCTTAGAAGGTGGAATGGGACAGAGACCTTAAGAAAAATCCATAAAAACCAAAGAGAGTGCCTGTGCGTTTTTTGAATCGTACAGTCGCTCTCTTTTTATTTCATAGGAAATTCCGAAGGAACTTCCTATGAAACAAAAGGCACTGCGTGCCGGAGATGCGCACTCGCACGAAGATGAAGAATGTCGCAAGCGACTGCGCTCGGCGCGAGAATGTGTCAAGGCACATTCTTTTTAGCTTCTCTGTCTTGACATCTTTAAAAACGTCATTCAAAATAAGAATGAAAAGAAAATTTAAATCATTTAATCGAGGCTAAAAAGATATGAAAGCAGTTATTTTTGATATGGACGGTGTTCTGATCAACACAGAACCATTACACTATCGTTGCTGGAAGGAAATTTTAAAAGAGAAGAACGGAATCGATCTTGACTATGAGGTCTACCTTCCGTGTATCGGTTCTACTCGTGGATTCTTCATGGATTTGATCAATGAGAATTATGGGCCGGTTTTTGATGATGTGGATAAGATGAATGCGCTCATGAAAGAGAAAAAAGCGCGGATTACAGAGGCAGAAGGATTTCCGGAAATGCCGGGAATCAAAGAAGCATTGAAGCAGTTAAAAGACGAAGGATATCTGCTTGCAGTAGCGTCTTCCTCTCCGGCTTATGCGATCAAAGATGCATTAAAGTCTCTGGATATGGAGAAATATTTTACAGTGGTCATGAGTGGAGATTATGTAGAGCATCCAAAACCGGCACCGGATACTTTCCTTGTAACGGCAGAGAAACTGGGAATGGAGCCGGAGGACTGTCTGGTAGTAGAGGATTCGACTAACGGTGGAGGAGCTGCCAGAGCAGCCGGTATGAAATGTATCTGGTTCCACAACCCGGATTCCGGAAGGCAGGATATCCCGGATGCGGTACTGGAATTTCCGGCATGGACCAGCGAAAATGTAGAAAAAATGCTGAAAATATTAGGAAAAGAGGGAGAGTAAAGATGAGAATAAGAACAGCAGATCTGAGTGATCTGAAAGAAATTGCCCGTGTGGAGGCAGCGTGTTTCCCGGCAGCAGAAGCGGCAACAGAAGAAGAATTTGAAAAGAGACTTACTTTTTATAAAGATCATTTCTGGCTGATGTTTGAAGAAGAGAAGTTGATCGCCTTCGTGGACGGTATGGTGACGAATCAGGAAGATCTGACAGACGAAATGTATGAAAAAGCGGAAATGCATGATGAAAAAGGTGACTGGCAGATGATTTTTGGTGTAAATACGCTGCCGTCTTACCGGAAACATGGATATGCAGGAGAATTGATCAAAAGAGCGATTACAGATGCAAAAGAGCAGGGAAGAAAGGGACTTGTCCTTACCTGCAAGGACCGGCTGATATCTTATTATGCCAGGTTTGGATTCAAAAATGAAGGTGTCTCAGAATCAGTACATGGAAACGTGGTCTGGAATCAGATGAGACTTACATTTGATGAAGGGCTGGGTGAATAATGTGAAAAAAAATAGGTTTGAAATTGATATGTGCAACGGCTCCATCATGGACAAGCTGATCTCTTTTTCGCTGCCGCTTATGGTTTCCGGAATTCTGCAGCTTGCGTTTAATGCAGTGGATATCATCGTGGTAGGAAGATTCTCCGGGAGTCAGGCACTTGCCGCAGTTGGCTCCACAACAGCACTGATCAATGTGTTTACGAACCTGTTTATCGGAATTTCACTTGGTGCCAATGTTCTTGCAGCCAGATTTTATGCAGCGGGCAAAGACCGGGAGATGTCGGAAACAGTACATACTTCGATCACACTTGCGCTGATCAGTGGAATTATGATGGCAGTTATCGGGGTGCTTCTTGCAAAGTGGGCACTTGAAATTATGGGAACGCCGGATGATGTAATCGGGCAGTCTGCCTTATATATGCGGATCTATTTTATGGGAATGCCATTTTTTATGTTATATAACTATGGGGCAGCCATTTTAAGGGCGATCGGTGATACAAAAAGGCCATTGATCTTCCTGATCATTTCCGGAATTGCAAATGCCGCGCTGAACATGACACTGGTTATTCTTTTTCATATGGGAGTTGCCGGGGTTGCAATTGGAACAATTATTTCACAGCTGATTTCCTGTGTGCTGGTACTGACCTGTCTGTACCGGTCGGAAGGAAGTTATCAGCTTCGTTTCTCCAAACTGAAGATCAATGGTGCCTACATGGAACAGATTTTCCAGGTGGGAGTTCCGGCGGGAATCCAGAGTACGGTCATCAATTTGTCCAATGCACTGTTGCAGTCTTCGGTTAATTCATTTGGATCGATTGCGATGGCAGGCTATACAGCAGCGAACAATATACTTGGGTTCCTTTATATGTCAGTGAATTCGATCACCCAGGCATGTATGAGTTTTACCAGTCAGAATTATGGTGTGGGTAAGCTGAAACGAATGGATAAGGTGCTGCGTGACTGTGCGATTCTGTCTATATCGATCGCGGCGGTGCTTGGTGGTCTTGCCTATAGTTTCGGACCGCAGATCCTGACAGTTTATACTTCAGATCCAAAGGTTATCAACTGCGGAATGGAAATCCTGGCGTATACATCGATCACTTATTTCCTGTGTGGGATCATGGATTTGTTTCCGGGTGCGCTTCGTGGAATGGGATATTCAGCAGTCCCGATGGTGCTTTCAGTGATCGGAACGGTGGGAACAAGAATTGTGTGGGTATTTGGAATTTTTCCGAACCACAGATCTTTATCCGTACTTTTTGTATCCTATCCGGTGTCATGGATCATTACCATTGTACTTCAGGTCGTGTGCTTCTATTTTGTGAGAAAAAGGGTACATCAGAAGGAAAAAAGATTGTTATAAACAGAACGAAATTGTGAAAATCGACAGTAGGGCATTGTGAAAAACAGACAGATTTATCTGTCTGTTTTTGTGTATATATAATAAATGTGCTTGCAATAGAAAGACACATGTGCTTGTATCCACTACAAAAACATGAACATGTAAAATGTTTGTGCATCACGGAAAAATAGATTGAAAAGAGAGGCAAAATAGGGTATCCTAAGTATAGAAAGACAAAAATAATAAAAAGTCCGTAATGAACGGACATATGTGTCGTGCGGAGGTAATGAAGATGAATGATAATAAAATGTGGGCACTTGTAAAGGAAAAACCGGAACAGGGACTCTGGATGAAAAGAGTACCGATTCCGGAAGTAGGACCAAATGACGTAAAGATCAAGATCCATAAAAATGCAATCTGTGGTACTGATGTACATATTTACCAGTGGAATGAATGGGCACAGCACACCATTCCGATCGGACTGACCGCAGGACATGAATATGTTGGGGAAGTTGTAGAAGTCGGTGCAGGTGTACAGGGATTCAAGCCGGGTGATCTGGTATCCGGTGAAGGACATATCACTTGTGGAAAATGCAGAAACTGTCTGGAAGGACACAAAGAGAACTGTAAAGATGCCAAAGGTGTTGGAGTAAACCGGAATGGTGCGTTTGCAGAATATCTGGTTATTCCTGCTTCAAATGTATGGCCGTGCAATCCGGCAATTGATGAAGAATTATATGCGATTTTTGATCCATTTGGAAATGCAACCCATACTGCATTATCTTACGACATGCTTGGTGAAGATGTGCTGATCACAGGTGCAGGACCGATTGGAATCATGGCAGCGGCGATCGCAAAATTTGCAGGAGCAAGACATGTGGTAATCACGGATATGAACCAGTACCGTCTGGATCTGGCAGCGAAAATGGGTGCGACCAGATGTGTTAATCTGACACAGGAAAAACTGACGGATGTGATGCATGAGATCGGAATGGCAGAAGGCTTTGATATTGGACTTGAGATGTCCGGAAGCCAGCCGGGACTTTCTGATATGATCCATAACATGAAACATGGTGGAAAGATCGCACTTCTCGGATTGCAGAGACAGGATACAATCGTAGATCTTGAGACGGTAATCTTCAATGGGCTGAATATCCGCGGAATTTATGGAAGAAAAGTATGGGATACCTGGTACAAGATGTCTACGATGATCCAGGCGGGACTTGATATTTCACCGATCATCACACACCATTTTGATATCCGCGATTATGAAAAAGGATTTGAGGCAATGATCTCAGGACAGTCAGGAAAGGTGATCCTTGACTGGGCACATATTAACGATTAGGAAAAGCAGAAGAAGGAGAGAATAAAATGGCAAGAAAAAATGATATTTTAAGTATTTATACAAAAGAAGTAGAACAGATCAAAGCAGATGGTCTTTTCAAAGGGGAAGCACCGTTCGTATCTCCGCAGGGCGCAAAGGTTGTAATGGAAGACGGAAGAGAGCTTCTTAATATGTGTGCCAATAACTATCTTGGACTTGGAGACAATCAGAGACTGATCGATGCAGCGAAGAAAACTTATGATGAAAAAGGATATGGAGTTGCTTCTGTCAGATTTATCTGCGGAACACAGGACATCCACAAAAAACTGGAAAAGAAGATTTCCGGATTTCTGGGAACAGATGATACGATTTTATATTCTTCCTGCTTTGATGCAAATGGTGGACTTTTTGAAACAATCCTGACTGCAGAGGATGCAGTGATCAGTGATGAACTGAACCATGCTTCCATCATTGATGGAGTTCGTCTTTGTAAGGCAAAAAGATACCGCTATAAAAATAATAACATGGAAGATCTGGAAGCACAGCTTCAGGCTGCAGATGCAGCAGGAGCAAGAGTCAAACTGATCGCTACAGACGGTGTATTTTCAATGGATGGAATCATCTGTAACTTAAAAGGTGTCTGCGATCTTGCTGATAAATACAACGCACTGGTTATGGTGGATGACAGCCATGCAGTGGGATTTGTAGGAGCACACGGCAGAGGAACTTCCGAATACTGTGGCGTAGAAGGAAGAGTGGATATCATTACAGGAACACTCGGAAAAGCACTCGGTGGGGCTTCCGGTGGATATACATCAGGAAGAAAAGAGATCATCGATCTGCTTCGTCAGAGAAGCCGTCCGTACCTGTTCTCCAACTCTCTTGCACCGGCAATCGCAGGAGCAAGTATTGAGATGTTCAATATGCTGGAAGAAAGCACCGAGCTTCGTGACCATCTGGAAGAAGTAACCGCATACTACCGCAAGCAGCTGGTAGAAAACGGATTTGATATCATCGAAGGAACCCATCCATGTGTACCGGTTATGCTTTATGATGAAAGACTTGCCGGAGAATATGCAAAGAAAATGATGGAAAAAGGGGTATATGTGGTTGCATTCTCTTATCCGGTTGTACCGAAAGGAAAAGCAAGAATCCGCACACAGGTATGCGCGAGCCATACAAAAGAAGATATTGATTTCATTATCAAATGTTTTAAAGAGACTAGAGAAGAGATTGGAAAATAAATTGCTACAGGATAGAAAAATGCCGGACAGTACAAAATGTTGCCCGGCATTTTGTGATGATATAACAGAGAAATTTGACTAAAAAATGTTACAGGAAAATTTTCGGAGGCGTTAAATAAAAATAAAAGAATATTTTTGGAATGTAATCATGGTAATTATGTAAAACCTGAAAAAATAGAGAGAAAAGCTTGTGGGAAAGGCAGGAATACTATAAAATAAACAGGGAACAATAAAAAGATGAATGGGGTGTCATCTGACAGAGGAGAGAAAAGATGGAACAAAAAATATACAATGAATATGTGGAAATTTTAAAGGAAGAGTTGCTTCCGGCGATGGGATGTACAGAGCCGATTGCAGTAGCTTACGCGGCAGCAGTTGCAGTTCAGGCTCTTGGGGAAAAACCGGAATCTGTAGAAGTAAATGTCAGTGCAAATATTATTAAGAATGTAAAAAGTGTCGTTGTACCGTGCACAGGAGGACTTCGCGGAATCGGTGCAGCAGTCTGTGCAGGGATTGTAGCCGGATGTCCGGAAAAAGAACTGGAAATTCTGGAAGAGATCACAGGGGAACAGAAAGTAGAAATGAAAAAGATGCTGGATACTATGCCGATGACAATCCGGGAATCCGATAAAGAATATATTTTCGACATCCAGATCAAGGCATGTGCAGGCGGACACAGCGGATACGTAGAGATCGCAGGTTTTCACACCAATGTGATCTGTGTAAAGAAAGATGATGAGATCATCAGAGAAAAAGCATATGAAGAGCAGGGATCCAGCTGTGCGACGGACCGTTCTCTTCTGACTGTGGAGAAGATCATTGAATTCGCAGACTGCGTAGACGTTGCAGACGTAGAGGAAGTTCTGCAGAGACAGATTGATTATAATTGGGCAATTGCCGAAGAAGGCATGACAGGAAACTGGGGAGCTGCCATTGGAAAGACTTTGATGGAAGCATATGGAAACAGTGTACATAACCGTGCGAAAGCGATGGCAGCGGCCGGATCGGATGCAAGAATGAACGGATGTGAACTTCCGGTTGTCATCAATTCGGGAAGCGGTAACCAGGGAATGACAACTTCTCTTCCGGTGATCGTCTATGCAAAAGAGCTGAATGTCTCAAAAGAGATGATGCTCCGCGCGCTGGTTGTGTCAAATCTGATCACAATCCATATGAAGACAGGAATCGGAAGACTGTCTGCATATTGCGGCGCGATCAGTGCAGGATGTGGTGCAGGTGCCGGAATCTGTTATCTGTATGGCGGACGTGCATATGAGATTTCTCATGTAATTGTAAATGCAGTTGCCATTAACTCAGGTGTTGTGTGTGATGGAGCGAAGGCAAGCTGCGCGGCAAAAATTGCATCAGCTGTAGAAGCAGGGCTTCTGGGACTTCAGATGCAGAAAAATGGAAAGCAGTTCTATGGCGGAGACGGACTTGTAGAAAAAGGTGTAGAAAACACGATCCGTAATATCGGAGAGCTTGCAAAGAAGGGAATGCGTGAGACGGATAAAACGATCATCCAGATCATGACAAGATAAGAAAAAGAGAAAAGAACTGGTAGAAGAGGCACTTGCATTTACCGGACTTAAGAAAAATATGACTAATATTGAAAAAATAAAACATCTGCGGTATGCATATCGCAGATGTTTTATTTTTGACCGTTAGCTATTTATACTTTTTATTTTTGAATATACTTCTTCAACAACAAAAGCGTATTCTTTACCCCATCCATATGGGATCTTTCATAGTTATGTGATGCATACACCCCAGGGCCAATCAGACCATGACGGATATCATATCCTGCCCGAAGAGTTGCCTCTACATCAGAACCGTAATGCGGATACACATCGATCGCATAATCCAATCCTTCTTCTTTTGCAGTTTCGGCAAGAGCGGATGTTACGTCGTAGTTGTAAGGACCGCCGGAATCTTTTGCGCAAATAGATACCATGCGTTCGGTACATCCGAGATCAGATCCGACGCAGCCCATGTCAACAGAAATCATCTCTGTTGTATCTTCGGCAACAAAACTTCCGCCGTGTCCGACTTCTTCATATACAGTGAAAAGGAGAGAAACTTTGCGGGAAAGCGCAATAGATTCATCTTTTACGCATTTTGCCAGACCGAGAAGGATGGCAGCAGAAAGCTTGTCATCTAAGAAACGGCTTTTGATATAACCGCTCGGTGTGATCTGGGTACGCGGGTCCATGGCGATGATATCTCCAGGCTGTACGCCAAGTGAAAGAGTTCCTTCTTTAGTGTCCACATTTTCGTCCAGAAGGATTTCCATATTTTCTTCTTTTGTCTCAACAGCAGAATCTGCAACATGAACAGAAGGTTCAGTATTTAGTACTACACCGGTATAAACGCGTCCGTCGCGTGTGTGGATCGTGCAGTTTTCCCCATCAGCGGTACTCCACTGGTGTCCACCGAGAGTAGTCGGACGCAGTCTTCCATTTGCTTTGACAGAACGCACCATGGCACCGAGGGTATCAACGTGTGCTGCAAGTACCAGCGGATTCCCCTCTCCGCCGATCGTTACGAATACGTTGCCTTTGTTAGAAAGCTGTGGTTCATATCCCATATCTGATAAAGTCTTCATCAGGTATGCAGCCACATCTTTGGTATAACCGGATGGGCTTGGAATAGAAGTTAAAGCTTTCAGTTCGTTTCCGATAAATTCAAGATAATTTTGCATAGAAAATTCCCCCAAAAAATTTATAGTATATATCATAATAGTTTAATGGAAGAGGATGGAAAATGCAATATACATTGAAGGATAATTTAAAAAGGTTATAATAATTGATGAAAAAATAGATTTATGATTTATTAAAAAAGAATCAAATATTGCTTCCGATATATTTGCTGGTGAATTAACCGTATCAGGAGTATAATAGACTTAAAATATTATAGGAGGACAAGGTTAATTATGGGGGAAACGTCAAACGCTAATCTACTGACAACGGGATCTATTCCGAAAAAGATTATTATGTTTGCAATTCCGCTTCTATGGGGGAATTTATTCCAGCAGTTGTATAATGTGGCGGATTCGCTGATCGTGGGAAATTTTCTTGGGAATAATGCACTTGCAGCTGTCAGCTCATCAGGGAATCTGATATTCCTGATGGTAGGATTTTTTGGGGGAATTGGCGTGGGAGCCGGTGTTGTCATTGCGAGGTATTTTGGAGCCGGAGAATATGAAAAGCTGAAAAAAGCAATCCATACGGCACTGGCATTTGGTGGCGTATGTGGAATTTTTCTTACGGTTGCCGCGTTGATCCTTGCGCCGCAGATTTTAAAACTGATTGGTACGCCGGAAGAGGTACTGCCGAAATCACTGGTTTATTTCAGGGTGTATTTTGCAGGTTCACTTGGATTTGTAATTTATAACTTTGGAATGGGGATTTTGCAGTCACTTGGTGACAGTAAGAGTCCGGTCATCTATCTGATCATTTCAGCGTGTCTGAATGTGATTCTGGATCTGGTGCTGATCGGAGGCTTAGGATTTGGTGTAGGTGCAGCAGCTTTTGCAACGATTGTTTCACAGATATTAAGTGCGGTTCTGTGTATCAGAAAACTGCGTAGGGAACCAGAGGCGTTCCGGTTATCTTTTCGTGAACTTCGGATGAATGGGAATATGCTGCGGCTGATCGTGGTAAACGGAATACCGGCAGGAATCCAGAATTCAATTATTGCGGTTGCAAATGTATTTGTACAGTCGAATATTAATCAGTTTGGGGCTCTGGCAATGGCCGGATGTGGGTCATATTCCAAAATTGAAGGATTTGGATTTATTCCGGTTACCTGCTTCTCACAGGCACTCACGACGTTTATTGGACAGAATCTGGGAGCAAAAGAGTATGACCGGGCAAAAAAAGGGGCATTGTTTGGAACCATTTGTGGAATCGGGATAGCAGAAGTGATCGGGATAGCAGTTTTTTTCTTTTCACCATACCTGATCGCTGCGTTTGGAGGAGATCAAAGAGCAATTGAATATGGAATTGCAGAGGCACATACGATCGCTCTTTTCTATTGTCTGCTTGCGTTCTCGCATTGTATGGCAGCAATTCAGAGAGGGGCGGGAAGAAGTATTGTTCCGATGTTTGTTATGATGATTGTATGGTGCGGAGTCCGGGTAACCTATATTAGTATTGTTATCAGGATTATTCCGGTGATCAATGTAATCTACTGGGCATATCCACTTACCTGGTTTATCAGTTCGGTGATATTTTTGATTCTGTTTCTTAAGACAGACTGGATTCACGGATTAGAGAAACAGTGACAGGGCGCATAAAAAAGAAAGCTGTACACTACTTATGTAGTGTGCGGCTTTCTTTTTTTGTTTCATAGGAGATTCCGAAGGAACTTCCTATGAAACAAAAGGCACTGCGTGCCGGAGATGCGCACTCGCACGAAGATGAAGAATGTTGCAAGCGGTCTACGCTCCGCTTCGGTCGTTGCTTAACGAGCGCCACTGGCGCTCAGCAACGCACTCGGCGCGAGAATGTGCCGAGGCACATTCTTTCTTATATTTTTGCGTGAAATTACAGGGAAAGGGAATGAAGTTCCGTAAAAAATGAAGGATAAGATACATCTACACACTGACCATTCTGGATTTCAGTATTTCCCTCGGCGGCAAGGGCTGCGATGGAAAAGGCCATTGCGATCCGGTGATCCAGATAACTGTTGATCTGTCCTCCATGAACCGGATTACCGCCACGGATGATCATGCCGTCGTCGGTTGGTGTTACATCAACGCCCATGGCAAGAAGTCCTTCTGTAGTTGTTTTGATACGGTCAGTCTCTTTGACCTTCAATTCGGCAGCATCCCTGATGATCGTAGTTCCCTCGGCGAAAGCAGCCATCACTGCAATCATCGGAATCTCATCGATCAGTGTAGGGATGATTGCACCTTCTACGGTGGTTCCGTGAAGAGTGCTTGTACGTACAAGAAGATCGGCAGTTGGTTCACCACTGTCACGATTTTCATTTAGATAGGTAATGTCTGCCCCCATTGCCCTGCATACTTCAAGGATTCCGGCACGGGTCGGGTTAGTACCTACATTCTTTATCAGAAGTTCAGAACCTGGAACCAGAAGGGCAGCAGCGATGAAGTAAGCAGCAGAAGAAATATCTCCGGGAACCAGGATCTTCTGTCCATATAATTCCTCACATGGGAGAATAGATGCAGTTGCACTGCCATCAGAATGTACTTCTGTCTGTACGTTGGCACCGAAGCCATTCAGCATCAGTTCTGTATGATTACGGGAAAGTACAGGTTCTGTAACCAGGGTTAATCCGTCTGCATAAAGTCCTGCCAGGAGTACGGAAGATTTAACCTGAGCAGAAGCTACTTTTGAGTGATAGTGGATTGCGTGCAGGGATGGATTCTGACCGGCAGAAAGATGGCTGTTGATCAAAAGTGGTGCGCACCCGTTCCCATTCTGGCTTAAAATATCAGCGCCCATCATTCCAAGAGGCTCCATAATCCTCTTCATCGGGCGGGAGTTCAGGGAAGCATCGCCGGAAAGAGTGGTGGCAAACGGCTGACCGGAAAGAATACCGGAAATCAGTCTTGTGGTGGTTCCGCTGTTCCCCACATCTAAAAAAGAAGAAGGTTCGGAAAGTCCGTGAAGGCCTTTGCCGTGAACCAGGATACGGTCAGGTGTGTCTTCGATATTGATTCCCATGGCACGAAAGCAGCCGATGGTAGAGAGGCAGTCGGCACCGTGAAGAAAATGTGTGATCTCAGTAGTTCCTTTTGCCAGTGCACCGAACATAATAGAACGGTGGGAGATGGATTTATCGCCGGGAACAGATACTTCCCCGCGAAGCTGTTTAACAGGTTGGATTTGCATAATATAGTAACCTCTCATTCGTAAAATTCTATTTTCAAGCATTGTGACCAATTTACACAAAGTTCTGAAAAGATTTTTTGGACTGTCTTGCATTTAATGATGTGAGTGTCAAAAGTCCTCTTGCAAACAAGCTTGCATCGGCTTTCTGACCTTTTGACCCTGGTATCATTATTTAATTATTAACGCTCATAAACAATATAACGATGCTTCTGCAAAAGTGCTACTGCCTTCTCACAGGAGATGCTGTCATAGAATTCGATGCGGAGTACGCCTTCTTCAAATTCACGGTTATGAACGATTCCGATGTTCTTAATGCTGAGTGCATTAGAAGCGAGGATGGTCGCAATGGTGGCGATCACACCGGCTTCATCCGGGATGTCACAGTAGATCTCGAATGCACGCTTGATCGGACCGGCAGAACCGTTTGGCATGGAATTGCGGTAGTTCCGGGAATGGTCGAACATATCGTAGATTCCCTGGGAGTCTCCGGCATCAACCAGTTTTTTCGCTTCATTTAATGTTTCGATATAATTTCCAAGGATCTGGGAAATATTACTCTGATTCTGTGCACAGATGTGTTCCCACATGGTCGGTGAGGAAGAGGCGATTCGCGTAATGTCCTTAAAGCCGCCGGCGGCGAGGGTTTTCATCAGCTCATCTTTGGTGTCGGTGTCTCTGACAAAGTTGACCAGACTTGCGGCAATGATATGTGGCAAGTGGCTGATCGTGCCGGTGACGATGTCGTGTTCATGATAATCCAGTACGATCGGAAGTGCACGCAAGGATTCTACGAAGGATGCGTATGCATCCACCTTTTTTTTCGCTACTTTGGCGGAAGGGGTGAGAACAAAGTAAGCGTTCTCGATCAGGATTGGTTTGGAATTGGCAAAACCACTCTTTTCGGAACCGGCCATCGGGTGTCCTCCGATAAAGTAATCCTCCAGTCCCAGCCGGATGATCTCGTCATGGATCGGAGTTTTGACACTTCCGACGTCAGTCAGGATCATATCATCATGCAGGTAAGGCATCATCTGCTTTAAATATGCAGTATTGAAAGCGACCGGGGCACATAAGAAGATGTAGTTGCAGCCTCGGAAATTATCATCGATTGAGGTACAGGCCACATTGATGATGGATTCTTGTGTGGCAAGTGCCAGAGTTTCTCTATTCTTGTCGAAAGCGACAATCTCATAATCCGGATAATATCGCCGGACCGCCTTTGCAATAGAGCCCCCAATGAGTCCGAGTCCGATAAATCCGATTTTTTTCTGTTTCATAATCTTTCGTCCTTTCGTGATAGTCTACCTTTCATAATATAGGAAAACAGGCTATCTGTCAATAAAGCAATACTTTAAAGCGTAAAAGTGAAAGTTTTTGTTGAAATTCTATAAAATAGTTGTGTTTTTATAGAAAGTTTAGTACAATATATCCATGAGAAACTTTAGCAAGGAGGCAGCAAGCATGAAGGTTTACAGAACGGATGAAATTAGAAACGTGGTCCTTTTAGGACATGGGGGAAGCGGAAAGACCAGTCTGGCAGAAGCGATGGCTTATGTATCTGGAGCAACAAATCGTATGGGATCTGTTGAGAACGGTAATACGATCAGTGATTTTGATAAAGAAGAACAGAAACGTAAATTCTCACTTAGCACAAGTCTGATTCCAATTGAATGGGAAAAAGCAAAGATTAATATCCTTGATACACCTGGATATTTTGATTTTGTCGGAGAAGTGGAAGAAGCAGTCAGCGCAGCCGATGCAGCTGTTATCGTTGTTTCCGGAAAAGCCGGTGTGCAGGTAGGAACCGAGAAAGCATGGGAACTCTGTGATAAGTATAATCTTCCGCGTATGATCTATGTTACTGAGATGGATGTGGATGATGCCAGCTTCCGTCAGGTTGTTGAAGATCTGACCGCAAGATACGGTAAAGTGATCGCACCACATTTCCAACCGATCCGTGAGAACGAGAAATTAGTAGGTTATGTCAATGTTATCAAGAATGCAGGTAGAAGATACACCGGACTTGGACAGAGAGAAGAGTGTGAGATTCCGGATTACTGTCTGCCGAACCTGCAGATTTACAGAGAGAAGCTTCTTGAAGCAGTGGCAGAGACCAGTGAAGCATTTATGGAACGTTATTTTGAGGGAGATGAATTCTCGGTTGAAGAGATCCGCTCTGCCATGAGAACAGAAGTTATGGACGGAGATATCGTTCCGGTAGCAATGGGATCCAATGTTCAGGCACAGGGTGTTGCAAACTTACTGTCTGATATCGTAAGATTTTTCCCAAGTCCGGAATACCGTGAATGCGTAGGTATCAACCGTAAGACCAATGAGATCTTTGAAGCACATCATGATTTTGCAGCCGCAAAGACCGCATATGTATTCAAGACCATGGTAGATCCGTTTATCGGAAAATATTCTTTTGTAAAAGTATGTTCCGGTGTATTAAAGGGGGATGATGTCCTTTACAATCCGGAGTCAGATGCAGAAGCAAAGATCGGCAAGATCTATACCTTATCCGGCAACAAACCGGTAGAAGTTCAGGAACTGTTTGCAGGTGATATCGGAGCGATTGCAAAACTGACAAGTACAAAGACAGGGGATACCCTTTCAACAAAAAATACACCGGTATCTTATGGAAGAACCGAATACTCCAAACCGTATACATATATGAAGTATGTAGTGAATAACAAAGGTGATGAGGACAAGGTATCACAGGCTCTTGCGAAGATGATGGCAGAGGATGTGACACTGAAAGTGGTAAATGACAGTGAGAACCGCCAGTCACTGATTTATGGAATGGGTGACCAGCATCTGGAAGTGACAGCAAGCAAGCTGGCAGAACGTTACAAAGTCGGAATCAGACTGGAGACACCAAAAGTTGCGTTCCGTGAGACAATCCGCAAGAATTCGGATGTAGATACCAAGTATAAGAAACAGTCCGGAGGACATGGACAGTATGGACATGTTAAGATGCGTTTTGAACCATCCGGAGATCTGGATACACCGTATGTATTCCAGGAAGAAGTAGTCGGAGGTGCTGTTCCGAAGAACTATTTCCCGGCGGTTGAAAAAGGATTGCAGGAATCTGTATTAAAAGGACCTCTCGCCGGATATCCGGTAGTTGGCGTGAAAGCAACCCTGTATGATGGATCTTACCATCCGGTAGATTCTTCTGAAATGGCATTTAAGACTGCGACGATCCAGGCATTTAAGAAAGGATTTATGGAAGCAGGACCGGTTCTTCTTGAGCCAATCGCATCTGTGAAAGTAACCGTTCCGGATGATTATACCGGAGACGTTATGGGAGATCTGAACAAGAGACGTGGCCGTGTTCTTGGAATGAATCCACAGTCAGGCGGATATCAGGTAATTGAAGCGGATGTACCGATGACAGGCATGTTTGGATATTGCACAACACTTCGTTCTATGACAGGTGGACGAGGAAGCTATTCGTATGAATTTGCCCGTTATGAACAGGCTCCGGCAGATGTACAGGAAAAAGAAATTGAAAAGCGTGCAGCTGAAGAATAAGAATAAGGAAAAGCCGGGAGAAAATCCCGGTTTTTTCTATTGTACTTTCGTACTAAAAGTGGTATACATATTATGATGGTGGCAGCTTCGGCTGTCCCATTGGTATTTTATACAATTTTAGTATTAAAGGCTTAGTATTAAGAGCAAAAGTAGAGGAAAAGAAAAATGAAAATTGTAATTATTGGGGACGGGAAGGTTGGTCATAAACTGACCATACAGTTATCCGAAGAAAATTACGATGTGGTTTTGATTGACCAGAATGAGGGAAAATTAAAAGAAGCACTGAATCAGCTTGATATTCTCTGCATTACCGGAGATGGTGCAGATGCGAAAGTGCAGAAAGAAGCAGGAGTGCCGGGCGCTGATCTTGTTGTGGCATGTGCATCGACAGACGAATTGAATATGCTGAGCTGCCTACTCGCAAAGAGACTGGGGGCAAAGCACACGATCGCCCGTGTAAGGAATCCGATCTATTATCAGCAGATCGATCTTTTGAAAGAGGACTTAAGACTGAGTATGGCTGTCAACCCGGAACTTATGGCTGCATTTGAGATTTCCAGATCGATCCTTCTTCCGGATACTGCAAAGGTAGAGACTTTTATGAAGGGAAAAGTCGAATTGGTAGAATTCATTGTCAAAGAAAGAAGCCATCTGGGCGGAGTATCGCTTGCTGAGCTTTATCGCAAGTTCCAGATCAAAGTTCTGGTATGTGCTGTAAGACGTGGATCGGAAGTGATCATCCCGAATGGTGATTTTGTCATCCATGATGGAGACCGGCTTCATATTGTTGCATCCCACAAATATATTGAAGAATTTTTCCATCTGATCGGAAAGCGGAAAGAGCCGAAGAATATTCTGGTTTGTGGTGGGGGAAAAGTCGGATATTATCTGGCAAAACAGCTTTTAGGACTTGGTATGCAGGTTAAGATCATTGAGCAGGACTGGAAGAAATGCGAAGATCTCTGCGACCAGCTTCCGAAAGCGACGATCATCTGTGGGAATGCCGCAGACCATGACCTTCTGATCGAAGAAGGAATTGAACAGGCAGATGCCCTGGTCAGCCTGACCGGTATGGATGAGGAGAATATTATCCTTGCACTTTTTGCAAAGACAAAAGGTGTGGACAAGATCGTGGCAAAGGTCAACGAAGACGGACGTGCCCAGCTTGTCGAGGAACTTGGGATCGATCTGATCGTATCGGCAAAGACTGCAACAGCAGATGCGATCATGAGTTATGTGCGTGCACGCCAGAATTCTCTCAAAAATGTCAATGTTGAATCTATGTATCAGCTGGTTGGCGGAAGAGTAGAAGCACTGGAATTTATTATCAAAGAAAAAACAGAATATACAGATATACCGTTTAAGGATCTGGAACTGAAGCCGAACAATCTGATCGCATGTATCGGAAGAAAACGGCAGATCATTATTCCGGACGGGGATGAATCCATTCAGGTGGGCGACAGTGTTGTAATCGTTACGACCCAGAAGAAAGTTAAGGATATCACAGATATTCTGGCTGAGCAATAGGGGTGAAAAGAAATGAATGTGAAAATGATACGCTATATCATCAGTAAGATGATGGGAGTAGAGGGACTGCTGATGCTGCTTCCGATGATGGTTGGAATTATTTATGGCGAGCACACATCGGTTTATTTTCTGATTACAGCTGCGATCCTGACGGCAATTTATCTGCTGTTTGGCAGAAAATGCCCGGAGAACATGACGATTTATGCCAAAGAAGGTCTGATCATTGTTGCAACGGCCTGGATTTTCTGGTCACTTGCAGGTGCACTTCCATTTGTACTCAGTAAAAGTATTCCAAGCTATGTGGATGCTTTTTTTGAAACAGTATCCGGATTTACGACGACAGGTTCTACGATCCTGACTGAGATTGAAGGACTTCCGAAAGGAATTCTTTTCTGGCGTTCCCTGACACATTGGGTTGGTGGAATGGGAGTGCTGGTATTTGTTATGGTACTTACCTCTCTGGATGAGAAGAATTCCATGCATCTGATGCGTGCGGAAGTTCCGGGGCCAGAGGCAGATAAACTGGTTCCAAAGGCAAGAGGAACCGCAAGGATCCTGTATGGAATGTATTTTGCACTGACTGCAATTGAGGTAGTTTTTCTTCTGGCAGGAGGGATGAACCTGTTTGACGCAGTGACACATGCATTCAGTACTGCCGGTACCGGAGGATTTTCCAGCTACAATGCAAGTGTGGCACACTTCAACAGTGCCTACATTGATGGTGTGATCACCGTATTTATGATCCTGTTTGGTATCAATTTTAACCTGTATTTTTTTCTGCTTTTGAAAGAATTTAAGAGTGTATTTAAGAATGAGGAGTTGCGTGCTTACCTGGGAATCATTGCAGGAGCAACCGTTGTGATCACCTGCAATATCGCCGGAGGTTATCATTCTCTTTTAAAGGCATTCCGCTATGCGGCGTTCCAGGTGGCATCCGTGATCACGACAACTGGATTTGTAACGGCAGATTTCAACAAGTGGCCGGAGCTTTCCAAATGTGTTCTGCTTCTTGTGATGGTAATCGGTGCTTCTGCCGGTTCAACAGGCGGTGGTATCAAAGTATCAAGACTTCTGATCCTGGTAAAAAGCATCCGCCGGGAGCTGAAAACTATGATCCATCCGAAAGCAGTCAATATCGTAAAAATAAATGGGAAAAAAGTGAAAGAAGAGACGATGCGGGGGGTATATGTATACTTTATTGCGTATATACTAATCCTGATCGTATCCGTGCTTCTGATCTCGATCAATAACTTTGATTTTACTACTTCATTTACCGGAGTGCTTACTACACTTAATAATGTAGGACCGGGACTGAATCTGGTAGGACCGGTGGAAAATTTTGCGAAGTTCTCAGACTTTTCGAAGATTGTTTTCTGCGTGGATATGCTGATCGGACGACTGGAAATCTTCCCGTTCCTGATGCTGTTCTCGCCGTCACTTTGGAGTAGAAAATTCTAAGACAGCTTTGGTAAGGTAAAACGATGAAAAGGAGAATTTATGAAAAAGAAAAATATAGCGATCAGTTTTCTGCTGCTTTTAGTGGCAGCAGGAATCTGGTATTATGTATCACTGCCGGCTTTTAATATCCATTCTTCCGGAGTGTGGTATTTTGTGCTTGTTCTGGTGCTTGCGGTCGGTCTTGTGCTTGCAGGAAAAAAAGGCTTGCGATACGGAGCGATTGATCTGAAGGAGATGAAAGAATCCAAAGGTTTCAAATGGTGTGTCCGTCTTTTTATTCTTTTGTTAGTGGTTTATCTGGCCGGAACCATTCTTTCTTCACCGATTGTGAATGCGAAGAAATACCAACAGCTTCTGAAGGTAGAAGAGGGCGAATTCACAAAAGATATCGAGGAGCTTTCCTTTGACCAGATCCCGCTTCTGGATAAGGAGTCTGCGCAGCTTTTAGGAGACCGGAAGATGGGAAGCATGTCAGATATGGTATCCCAGTTTGAGGTGGACGATATCTACAGTCAGATCAACTACAAGGATCGTCCGGTCCGTGTGTCACCTTTGAAATATGCGAATCTGATCAAATGGTTTACCAATCGGAAAGATGGACTTCCTGCATATATCCGGATCGATATGGCAAGTCAGACAACGGAGATGGTAAAGCTGGAGCAGGGAATGAAGTATTCGACCAGCGAGCATTTTGGAAGAAATATTTACCGTCATCTTCGTTTTGCGCATCCGACTTATATTTACGGAGACCTTAGTTTTGAAATTGATGATAATGGTGTTCCATACTGGGTAGCACCGGTCAAAAAGTATAATATCGGTCTTTTCGGAGGAGAAACGGTAGGACATGTGGTGCTCTGCAATGCGATCACCGGCGAAATGCAGGACTACAGGATCGATGAAGTCCCGGAATGGATCGACCGAGCCTATTCGGCAGATCTTCTGGTACAGCTTTATGATTATTATGGCACGTTAAAGCATGGGTATTTTAACAGTGTACTCAGCCAGAAAGATTGTCTGAAGACAACAAACGGATATAATTATCTGGCGATTGATGATGATGTATGGGTGTACACGGGAGTAACTTCTGTAAACAGTGACCAGTCCAATGTGGGATTTGTTCTGATGAACCAGAGAACTATGGAGACAAAGTATTATCCGGTGGCAGGTGCGATCGAGGATTCTGCGATGGCATCGGCAGAAGGACAGGTACAGAACCTGAAGTATCGGGCGACTTTCCCGCTGCTGCTTAACATTTCCGGGGAGCCGACTTACTTTATGGCACTTAAGGATGATGCAGGACTTGTGAAAAAGTATGCAATGGTCAATGTCCAGAAGTACCAGGTTGTTGCGATCGGGGACACGGTAAGTGTATGTGAAGAATCCTACAATAATCTGCTTCTTACCAATGGAATCAAGGAAAAAGAAGAAGTGAAGATGGATACCGGCACGATCGAAGGAAAGATCACGAAAATCGCCCAGGGCGTTATAGATGGAGATTCTCATTACTACATTATGCTGGAAGGATCAGATGAGATTTTTGATGTATCGGTAGTCGATTTTATTGAGATCATCAAGTACAATGTGGGAGATGATGTAAAACTGGAGTATGCAAAAGGGGATAAGGCAAATACGGTTTTGTCTTTGAAATAGCATGTGCTTAGTCACATTTGGAAAACCATAAAAGGAGGGATGAAGATTTACAGAAAATCTTCATCCCTCCTTTTGGATAATGTCTATCTTAGTTAAGGAGTGTACAATCTTCAAAATCTACATTACCAAGCTGTTCATTCGTTGCACTGATGCTGACATAAAAATCTACATCATTTTCTTTGGAGATCTTTTTCAGTGTTTCGATGAAAGAAGGAATGTTCTCAAGTGTGATGTCGGCGTGCTTTAAAATACCGTCGATAAAGATTGCTTTGATATCATGGTCTGCGCTTAACATACCGTAAATAAATCCAAGATATTCATCGGTATTGGTGATTACATCATAGTCATCCATGCAGATCGCTCTGATGTTGAAAGATAAGCTGTATGTATCTCTGTGGCTCTTCTTGATGAAGAATACGTTTCCTTCACATGTCTTTACAGCTTCGTTAGCACGTTCGATCATTTGCTGGGTTTTTCCGCTTCCTTTTGGGCCTGTCAATAAATTAACCATATTATCAAGTCTCCTTTGTTTATGAATTTGTACTAAAAAAGTACGAGATTTTATAAAACTATTATACACTAATCACAATGCATTAACAAGCTATTTATTTGCATCTTTTAAAGAAATGTGATACGATATAGCTCGGAAACAATTTGCAGTTAGAAAAGGCTAATTTATGAAATTATAATAATAAGAAAAGAGGAACGAAAAATGACGAAAGTTGATATTATTTCTGGTTTCCTGGGAGCAGGAAAGACAACATTCATCAAGAAACTGATCGAGGATGTATTTCCGGGAGAAAGACTGGTCCTGATCGAGAACGAATTTGGGGAGATCGGTATTGATGGCGGATTCTTAAAAGATGCCGGCGTTGAGATCACAGAGATGAACTCAGGATGTATCTGCTGTACACTGGTGGGGGATTTTAGCAAAGCACTTCAGAAAGTACTTGTAGATTATACACCGGATCGTGTCATCATCGAACCTTCAGGAGTTGGAAAGCTTTCTGATGTTGTAAAAGCAATCGAGGGTGTCAAAGATGAGGCAGATATTGAGATTGACGGAAGAATCACAGTTGTTGACGGTAAGAAAGCAAAGATCTATCTCAAGAACTTCGGAGAATTCTTCAATAACCAGGTAGAGCATGCATCTACGATCGTTATCAGCCGTACCCAGATGATGACAGATGAAAAGGTAGAAGAGTGCGTGCATATGTTGCGTGGGAAAAATGCAGAGGCAACCATTATTTCCACACCTTGGGAAGAACTAGGAAAAGATGCCGTTTTGCATGCCCTGCAGCATGGCGCTGAGATCGAAGGTATCCTGGAAGAACATGCACATGAGCATGACGACCACGAACATCACCATCATCATGATGACGAATGTGGCTGCGGTCATGATCATGATCACGACCATCATCACGATCACGAAGAGCATGAGCATCATCACGAACATGATGAGAACTGCACCTGCGGATGCCACGATCATGACCATGAACACCATCATGATCACGACCATGAAGAGCATGAGCATCATCATGAACATGATGAGAACTGCACCTGCGGATGCCATGACCATCACCACGGACACGAAGGACATCATCATGCAGATGAAGTATTTACAAGCTGGGGCAAGGAGACTGCTCATAAGTATACAGAAGAAGAACTGGATTACCTGCTGAAAGCATTATCTGAGACAGATGCTTACGGAACCGTACTTCGTTCCAAAGGAATTATCCAGATGGCAGACGGTTCCTGGAAGCAGTTTGATATGGTTCCGGAAGAATATGAAGTCCGTGAGGGACAGGCTGATTACACAGGACGTGTATGCGTGATCGGAACAGATCTCAAAGAAGAGGATCTGATTAAGTTATTCCATATCTAGGAGGAGCAAGCGGCGATGACAACACCGGTATATATCTGTACAGGATTTCTGGACAGTGGAAAAACAACATTTATCAAGGACACACTGATGAAGCAGGAATGGATCGAAGAAGGTCCGACATTGCTTTTGCAGTGTGAAGAGGGAGAGGAAGAGTACTCGGAAAAATATCTGGATGAGAACGGACTGTTCCTCTTCAATATAGAAGAAAGAGAGAAGTTAAATAAAACTTTCTTTGAAAACTGTGAGAAGATCTATCATCCGGTCCAGGTGATCATTGAGTACAATGGAACCTGGGATCTGCAGGAAATCCTGGATGAAGATTTTCCACGCAACTGGGAGATTCAGGGTGTGTACTCAACGGTTAGCGGTGAGACGCTGGACATGTACCTGAAGAATATGCGGAATATGCTGATGAACCAGCTTACTGAATCTGAGTTGATCATCATCAACCGTTGTGGGGAAAATACAGACCGAAGTGCGTTCAGACGTGCCCTTAAGATCCAGAACCCACAGGCACAGCTGATTTTTGAAGGCGTGGATGGCAATATTATCCCGCAGACAGAAGAGGATCTGCCATATGATCTGAAAGCAGACCATATCTTCATTGATGATGTGGACTTTGGTACCTGGTATGTGGATGCATATGAGCATCCGGAGCGCTACGAGCACAAGAAGATCACCTTCCTTGCACAGCTTTTCCGTCCGAAGGGAATGCCGGCAAATATGCTGATTCCGGGAAGACAGATCATGACCTGCTGCGCAGATGATATCCGTTTCTATGGATATCCATGTAATCTTGGAAGGGCAGCGCAGATTACACAGAGAAGCTGGAAAAAAGTAACCGTCAAGTTCGAGTACGAAGCGTACCGTCCGATGGTTCCAAAGCAGCCGGTTCTTTATATGCTGGAGATGGAATCCGCAGAAAAACCGGAAGAAGAGGTAGTATATCTTGGATAAATTTCAAGTATTAAAGCAATTTTTTGGCTATGACGGATTCCGACCGGGACAGGAGAAACTGATCGATGCGATCCTGTCCGGTCGGGATGTACTCGGCATACTGCCAACGGGAGCCGGAAAGTCCATCTGTTTTCAGATTCCGGCGCTGATGATGGGAGGTATTACACTTGTGATATCTCCCCTTATTTCTCTTATGAAGGATCAGGTGGCATCCCTCAATCAGGCAGGGGTTCATGCAGCCTATCTGAACAGTTCCCTGACTATGGGGCAGTACCGGAAGGCACTTGCTTTTGCAAAAGAAGGAAGATATAAGATTATCTATGTGGCACCGGAGCGGCTGGAAACTGCAGAGTTTATGGATTTTGCTATGAGCGTGGATATTTCTATGATCGCAGTCGATGAAGCGCACTGTGTTTCCCAGTGGGGACAGGATTTCCGGCCAAGTTATTTAAAGATCACAGAGTTTGTAGAGTATCTTCCAAAGCGGCCGGTTGTGAGTGCATTTACTGCAACAGCGACGAAAGAAGTAAGAGAGGATATGATCGATATCCTGATGCTGGAGGATCCGGAAGTAGTAATGACAGGTTACGACAGACCGAATCTGTTCCTTGCGGTACAGTTCCCAAAGAATAAATATGCCGCACTCAAAGCATTTATTGAGGAGCATCCGGATCAATGCGGGATTGTCTACTGCCTGACCAGAAAGCAGGTGGAGGAAAATTGCGCACTCCTGGAAATGGATGGGTTTTCCGTGACCAGGTATCATGCGGGACTGACAGACCGGGAGCGGCGTGATAATCAGGATGATTTCATTTATGACCGGAAGCAGATCATGGTGGCGACGAATGCATTCGGGATGGGAATTGATAAATCCAATGTCCGCTTTGTCGTACATTACAATATGCCGAAGAATTTGGAGTCCTATTATCAGGAAGTGGGACGCTGCGCCCGAGACGGTGAGCCGGGGGAGTGCCTGCTTTTATATAGCGGACAGGATGTGATCACAAACCAGATGTTCATTGAGAACAACCGCGACAATCAGGAACTGGATGAACTGACGCGCCGGATCGTGATGGAGCGGGATCAGGAGCGCTTGAAAAAGATGACTTATTATTGTTTTACAAAGGAATGTCTGCGTGATTATATTCTGCGGTATTTTGGGGAATACGGAAGCAATTACTGTGGGAACTGTTCGAACTGTAAGACGCAGTTTGATACCGTGGATATGACGGCAGAGGCAAGGATACTTGCCATGTGTGTAAAAGAAAGTCATCAGCGTTATGGAATTAATGTGATTCTGGATACGGTGCATGGGGCAAACAATGCGAAGATCCGACAGTATGGCATGGGTGTCAGTCCGGCTTACGGGGTACTTTCTAAGACGCCATCGTGGAAGCTCAGGCAGATATTCAACCAGCTTCTGGCAGAAGGATATCTGAAGACCACGCCGGATTCTTATATGATTGTGAAGCTGACTGAAAAGTCGGAAGCACTGATTGCAGGGCAGGAGACATTTACAATGAAGATGGCAAAAGAACCGGAGAAAGAGGCGAAGACAACACCGAAGAAAAAAGTGAAGAAAACGGCCGGACTGGTTCTGAATAAAGAACAGGAAGAGTCTTTTGAAATCCTGCGCGTTCTGCGAGCAGAGATAGCAAGAGAAGAAAAAGTTCCGCCTTATATTGTATTTTCCGATAAGACTCTTGTGCAGATGTGTATCGAAAAACCGACAAATAAGAATGCTATGCTGAAAGTTTCCGGTGTGGGAGAGTTCAAGTTTGAAAAATATGGAGAGCGCTTTCTGGAGGTGATCCGGTCGTGGGCATAGAATATCATCTGATCCGGTCAGATAGGCGCAGTATTGGAATCGAAGTTGACCGGGAAGGAAAGGTGACGGTCCGTGCACCCTATTCCTGTGAGAAAAAGCGGATTGACCGGTTCCTTCTGAAAAAAGAGAACTGGATCCGGCAGAAGGTGAAGCTTCAGAAGGAAAATGCAATGAAGCGGCAGGAAAAGAGAGAGATGCCGGAAGCAGAAAAGAAATATTACCGGAATCTTGCAAGAGAAGTATTAGGTGCAAGGACCGGATACTATGCCCGGAAAATGGGTGTGACCTATGGGCGTATTTCCATCCGGGAGCAGAAGACCAGGTGGGGAAGCTGCAGCAGCGTGGGAAATCTCAATTACAACTGGAAGCTGGTGCTGATGCCGCCGGGAGTTCTGGATTATGTTGTGGTGCATGAGCTGGCACATCGTAGAGAAATGAATCATTCCGCTGCATTCTGGAAGGTCGTGGCGACGTGGATGCCGGACTATAAAAAATATAGAAAATGGCTGAGAGATAACGGAAATCAGTTCTGAATAAAGCCTTTGCGTGAAAAATCGCTGCAATCCTTAGTATATCAATTATATACTGGGATGCAGCGATTTTTGTATGCTGTAAAGTATTGCACGTGGATTGGATAATGTGTTGTGAAACAGAAGGTACTATAGCAGACGATGCAGGGTTCGACATGTGACAAGCTACAAGAGGATTTATGCCACAAACGAGTCACAGATTGTTTTTTGAAATTTTATCATTTACAATTTAATTTATGATGATACCAGGGTCAAAAGGTCAGAAAGCCGATGCAAGCTTGCTTGCGAGAGTGCAAAGCACATAGCAATCTGGTATCAAAAGATTTATGGTGTTTTGTACCGTAAGAATTTTGCAACCTGATACTGGAAATCAATAAAATATCCATCGGAGAAATAAGTATGAAGGAACTGACGAATACAGGTAGTACAATTACCGGAAAATATGTAGATTATCAGAAAAAGTGGGCTGAACAGAAAAGGAAGACAGCATATGAACTGAAGCTGGCACAAAGTTTTGCAGTGGCAGATATGTATCTTACACAGCAATACCTGGATCATTTTTCAGCCGGAATTGTATACGAACCAGATCAGATTATTAAAGATGTGACAAAATTGAGATTTTTTCAGATCTCAAAGCTTGTATATGATCCGGAAGAACAGATTAACGATAAGCTGATCAGCGTATACAGCAGTCTGCATAATATGAATAGCGCGGTAGCACTTATTATTTGCTCAGATGTTAAGGAAGTAAAGTTTTTTATTGCAGTGCGGTCAGAGGATAGCGCAGATCTTGCAGGTGAAACTTTAAGCTCGGTATTAAAAGGTAATTTTCCAGGGATTGATCTGTCAGAATCACTGACAGGGGATGAAAAGAGAAAACTTCTGGAGGAAATGAGCACGATGGATATGATACCGAAAAGTTTAGCTGCTGTTTCGTTGATCCCATCAGAAAGAGAAGAGGATAAAGACGGATTTATCCAGGGAATGGAGAAATTTATCGGAAGTATGAGCCGGAAAAAATATACGGCGATTCTTCTGGCAGTTCCGGTAGATGCAGTTGCACTGGCGCGCAGAAAGCATGGATATGAGGAATTATATTCCAGTCTTTCGCCTCATGCAAAGATATCTGTTTCTTTTGCACATAGTGAAACGGATTCTGTCAATGAAAATATATCAACATCATTATCGGAGTCTGTAAATACCAGTGTGGGTAATTCGAACGGTACATCAACTTCGGAATCATCGGGAAGAAATAAAAGCAGCTCTTATGGATCAAGTGCAAGTGGGGATGGATTCAGTATCAATTCTTCTTCGTCATCTGGAAGTTTTTCTTCATATACCTCCGGCAGCACTTTCAGCCGCAATTTTTCCAAAAGCACGGGGAAATCAAGTTCCGAATCCACAAGTAAAGGAACCGGACATTCAGTTGGCGATACGGATACAACCTCGCTGGAATTTGAGAATAAGGGTGTACAGGAGCTTATGGATAAGGCGGATACGCAGTTGAAAAGGATAGACTGTTCCGCTTCGTATGGGATGTGGGATTTCTGTGGGTATTTCTTTTCCGATGATATAGCGGTAACGGTTCAGGCGGCGAATGTATATAAATCTGTTATGATGGGACAGGAGTCATCCGTAGAAAACGCACACATTAATATCTGGAATATCGGTCTCCGAGATGAAATAAAGAAAATTGTAGATAATGTAAAATATCTGGTTCATCCTGTAGCAGAAATACCGGCATATGACAGTTATGAAGCGCAGAGGGTGACACCAACTAATATGATTAACGGAAAAGAACTTCCGATTTCATTGGGATTGCCAAGAAAATCCGTGCCAGGTGTGGCTGTGATAGAAATGGCTGAATTTGGACGTTCGGTCGTTTTTGAAGACATCAGCCGGATAAAAAGATTCATGGAATTTGGAAATATTTACCATATGGGATTGAAGGAAGAAATGAGAGTCCCTATGGATATGGATCTGCTGGCATCACATTGTTTTATTACCGGGTCTTCCGGATCAGGCAAATCCTACGCTACCTATCAGCTTCTGGATAACCTGTTAAAACAGGATGTACATATGATGGTGATTGAGCCGGCAAAAGGAGAATACAAACAGGTTTTTGGAGGATTGAAAGGAATCCGTATCTTTAATACAGATCCGAATGTGTATAAGATGCTGCACATTAATCCGTTTCAGTTTCCTGAAAATCTGCATGTTCTGACGCATATTGAGAAGCTGATCCAGATTTTTAACGCATCATGGGCATTGTATGCAGCTATGCCGGCAATTTTGAAGGAGGCTGTTGTACGGTCTTATACAAAATGCGGTTGGGATGTTATGAATTCTGTGTGGATAGAAGGAATTTCCGACCATAAATATCCGGTGTTTAAGGATGTACTTGAGATTTTGCCGGTGATCATTAACAGCTCTGATTATTCGGCCGATTCAAAGGGAGACTATAAGGGTGCATTGCTCACACGTGTGCAATCCATGACCAGTGGGATTACAGGCTTGATTTTTGAACGGAGTGAAGGAATATCCGATTCTGTTTTATTTGATTCCAATGCGATTGTTGATTTAAGTGATATTGGTTCTGAAGAAACGGTGGCATTGCTGATGGGGGTTTTGATCATGCGTCTTGGTGAGTACCGCCAGTCAGTGAGAAAGGCAGGAAATGACAACAGGGATTCCTGCCTGAAACATGTAACGGTACTGGAAGAGGCTCACAATATTCTTAAAAGGACGAGCAAAGACCAAAGCCAGGAAGGAGCCAACATTGTAGGGAAATCAGTGGAGATGATCAGTAATTCGATCAAAGAGATGCGTACTTATGGAGAAGGATTTATCATCATAGACCAATCGCCTATGGCGGTGGATACATCGGCAATTGAGAATACCTCAACTAAGATTATTATGAATACTCCGGCAAAAGATGCCTGTGAAGAACTGAGCAGTGCGCTGTCGTTGAATGAAGACCAGGCGAAAGAATTGTCCAGACTTGGAACAGGGGTTGCCGCTACATTTCAAAAAGGATGGCTGACTCCGGTGCTGATGAAAATTGATATGTGGGATAATCATTATGAAGCAGAAGTAAAACGCCCAATGCCTGATGAAATCCGAAGTCTGAAAGGAAAAATGATTGAAGAACTATACAGGCAGAAGAAAGAACAGCAGTTTTCACTGATCGCCATGAAGAAGATTATCAAACAGTCGGTGATCGATGATGAGAAGAAGAAGGATTTCGAGGAAATTGTTGCCGTTATGAGCCGGATGCTTATGAAAAATGGGAATGGGTTAACAGTCGGGGAAATCGGAGAATTATATCTTCGCATTTCAGGATGTGAAGGACTACTGGAAGTGATTGATGACAAGAAAATATACAGTATCCTTCAGATTGAAAATAAAAGAAAAAAGAGTCCGGAGTGGTATACCAGGAAAGTAAAGGATGAATTACTGGAACGGTCGAAAGCATGGCTGGAACGGTTCGAGAGGGCGTTTGCAATGTATGCTTATGTGGATGATAAGGCGATGCTTCGGGAAATCATTCAGGATATCCTCTTTGTAAAGAGTAATTATGGAAACAACAGGGGAAGTAAATATCTGTTGTTATGGGGAGATATGAAAAATAATTTGATCTAGTCGGGGATTCAGTATGAAAAAGATAGAAAGGATACCGGATTTGACAAAGAATCCGGAGAAAATCAGCGAATATCAGGAAGAAGAACTGCAGGATATATGGGAAAATGATCCAGGATATGTCAATGAGAAAGCATACAGAAATCTGGATGATCCAAAAGTAAGTAAATATCTGGAAACAGGTATACATTCCGATGGGCTGATGAATTATGAGATGGATGCAGTAGAAAATACAGAAAAGGAAGTTCTTCTTTCGAAAGGAAAGATCATCGAAAGATGGGGGACGGAAAAAGGAAGTTATTTTACGGAATCCGGTACAGATTATGAAGAACTGCATCTGATCGTATCGAAAGATAAGCTGGAGCATCACACCTATGAGGTGCAGCAGCCATTTTATGTAATGGAAAGTGTGATCGCAGCACAGCCATTTGATGAAACCGAAGATCAGCATGCAGCAGTGCAGTATAAATCGAAGATATGTGTGGAAGATCTGATCATGCTTGGATTTTTGAAGGAGGAGAAGAAAAATGAAGATCGGTAAGTTTGAAGATACTTCGGATGTAGAAGAGAGCTCGGTGGAAAATCCGGATGATATTGAAGATGTAGACGGGATTGAGGATGCGGATGAAATTGAAGACGCAGACGAAATCGAAGACGCAGACGAAATCGAAGACGCGGATGAAATCGAAGATGCAGATGAAATCGAAGACGCGGATGAAATCGAAGATGCGGACGAAATCGAAGATGCGGATGAAATCGAAGATGCAGGAGAGACGGATGCACTTGAAACCGAAGATACAGAGACGGATGAAGAGGCATCAGCTATGGATAAGGTCAAGGAATTCTTCAAGTCTCTGTTCAACAAAAATGATGGTGGTGAAGAGTCGTCTGAGGCTGACGAAACTGACGAAGCTGCTGAGACATCTGAAACATCCGAAGATGAGAAGCCGGAAGAAAGCTCATCAAGACCATCCTGGGAACTGTCTCCTGAAGAGAAAGCAGATGTACTGGAAAAACAGTCAAAGGTTGCAGCAGATATGCGTGAAAAATATAATCTGGATGAGAATGGACAAAAGCTGGACAATGGCGAGAGTGCGACTGATGGTAATGAGGATCCGGATGCAAAGACACATGGAGAAGATGGCGAGAGGACGCTGTATTCAGATCTGGATGCGCCGGATCATGAGGAGGATGAACTGGAGTTATAAAAAATAAAGAGGAACGGATAAAGAGGCGGGAGAAAGATGAATCACTATATGTTTTTAATCAGTTATTCCTGTTATACAGAGAAAATGACAGTTTTACTGAATGGGAAAAATATGATTTCACAGAACAGTGCATTATTACAGTATATGAACGAACCGTTTTATAAATGGTGTACGGTTCTGCCTGAATTATTATACCGTGAACTTGGTGAGGATTACAGTGTGATCTACCAGGGACGGGATGAAGAGGCGAAAATATTAAGTCGGGAATTTGACAGAGAGCCACATTGCATACGTATGGAAACCAGAAAGTATGAGCTTTCCAAGACGATACAGGAGCGGATGATCGAGCTGAGCAAAATAATAAAAAACAATCATTTGATACGTCTGCCAGGAGGAGTTATTGATGTTGTATTTGTGGGCAGAAGAGAAATGCTGGAGAAGTGGAAACACAAAATTGAGCAGATTGACGTCCATAACCAGTATTGTACTATAAAGATTCATATGACAGAGCAAAAAGATACGAAGCATCTGGCGGTAAAAAGTGTTCCGTTTTTTCTGACAGAAGAAACAGGTGCCAACGCCATGAAAGATACAGACATTCCATGGGAATATTCGTTTCTGTTGTCAGAAAAAACAGAGCCGGGTTATTGTAAAGTGGATGGGAATACGTTCGTATATGGGATAGATGAGAATCATTTTTTTGATGTTGTATTTGAATGTCTGCTGCTTTTTCCATTGGCGGAATGTTTTGCCCATTATGCACTGGCGTTGTCAGAATGTGTAAAAGATTTACAGATGAAACGAAAATTACAGGCATTGCTGTCTGTGAAACCCTGTGTGTATATTCAGGTGGAAAATAAAATCGAGCGAGGATGCAGTGTACCGTTACTGATCCGGACAGAACCGGAGAATGCAAAGATTCCTGGATTGGTGTTTGATTGCCGTGTTCCGGGAATCGTCAGTTGTTCCCAACAGAGGATCTATGGAGAAAAAGCCGGGAAAACAAAGATTCTGGTATATGAAAAGGGAATGGCAGAACCGTTTGACACGCTTGAAATTGAAGTATATGAAAGAAATCGGATCCGGGAAATTGATCTGTCAGATTACAGCCAGATGGTGGGAGTTGGAAGTGTGGTTTCTCTGACATGCACGTATTATCCGGCAGATGCAGATAATACAGACAAACTGCAGTGGTACAGTGATAACCGTGAAGTTGCAGTTGTAAATAAAAACGGAACAGTCACGGCGCTGACTGCAGGTACATGCAGGATATATTGTGCCGCGGAGAGTGTGGCAGCATACTGTCAGCTGGAAGTAAAACCATATCTGAGAAGTATGAAGTTACCGGATGAAGCAGGAGAAAGCGTTTTACTGAAGGTTGGAGAAACGAAGAAAATCCTGTGTAAAACAGAACCTGAAGAGGCGATTGACGGGAAACTGATTTTTACAAGCAGTAATCTCATGGTAGCAAATACAGGTGAAAATTCGGTTACAGGTGTATCGGATGGCGAAGTTGAGATTCTGGTAGAAAATGTTAGTGGGCGGTTTAGGCAAAGTTTTCATGTGATTGTGGGAAAAGGAGAGATAAAAGAGCCACCACGTAAGAAAAAGTTTTTCGGAATATTTGGTTAGGGGAGGATGAAAAAGATGGGAAAATACATAGGGATCGATCTTGGAACGACTTTTTCTGTTGCCGCATATATAGATGCGAACGGAAATCCGCAGGTTATTGATAACCAGGAAGGCGAGAATATTACGGCTTCAGCTGTACTGTTTGAAGACGACCATATCATTGTCGGATCAGACGCAAAGAAAGAGAGTATGCTTGATCCAGAGCATTTTGTGGGATTTGCGAAAAGAAATATGGGGAATAACCATATTTCTTATGAAATTGATGGAATTAAATTCAAGCCGGAAGAAATCTCGGCGATCATTCTTAAAAAGATAAAAAATGATGTAGAGCAGGCACTCGGTGAGGAAGTTCTTGGAGCTGTCATCACAGTGCCGGCTTATTTTACAGATGCACAGCGTATGGCGACAAAGGATGCAGCAAAGATGGCAAAAATACCGGTTTTGTCGATCATTAATGAACCGACAGCAGCTGCTTTAGCTTATGGCATTACAAAAGGGGATGAAGAGAAGAAAAAAATTCTGGTTTATGATCTTGGAGGGGGAACTTTTGATGTAAGTATCATGCAGTTTGATAATAATGTGATTGAAATTTTGTCCTCAATGGGAAATGCCGAACTGGGAGGATTTGATTTTGACACAAAGATTTCTGAGTGGTTTATCCAGGAAGCAAAGACAGAGAATGTAGATGTCAGTGCGGAAGCGGATGCCATGCAGGAACTTCTTATGAAAGCAGAAGATGCAAAGAAATCCCTGTCTTCTGGAAGAAACAAAGTACGTATTACAGTTGCGGTACAGGGAAAGAAAATCACAAGGGAACTGACAAGAGAACAATTTGAAAATATGATTGAACCGATTTTGTTTCAGACGACCAGTCTGATGAATGCCGCTCTGGAGGAGGCAAACCTGGAGTATGAAGAGCTGGATAAAATTCTTCTGGTAGGGGGATCTACAAGAATCCCGCTAGTTAAGAGCATGATTCGGGAAGAGACCGGAATTGAGCCGTCTCAGGACATACATCCGGATGAGGCAGTTGCAATCGGGGCAGCTTATCATGCGGTCGAGTGCGTCAAGAATAAATCAGAGAAACAGGCACAGTCTGCGGAAGGCAAATCGAAAGAGAGAGAACCGGAGATAACGGTTGACAAAGAGGCAGTTCCGGAATTGGAGGAAAAATATACATTTATTGATCGCACGGCTCATGGCATAGGCGTTGTTATTCAGTCGGAAATGGGAGAGGATATCAATTCAGTGGTACTTCCGAAGAACACGGCTGTCCCGGCAGAAGCACAGCAGGATTATTGTACAGTTGCAGATTATCAGGAGCAAATATTGCTACAGGTAACGCAGGGAGAGTCGGCAGAACTGAAGTATACAACGATCGTCGGAGAGGCAGAGCTAAAGCTGAGACCGAAGCCAAAGGGAGCACCAATCCGTGTTGTGATCAGTTGTGATGGAGATTCACTGATCCATGTACATGTGATAGATCTTCAGGATAATGAAAATCTGGGTGAGATGAGGATAACACGTTCTGCGAATATGTCCGATCAGGAAGTGGAAGCAGCACAGCAACACCTTGGGAAGCTGAATATAGGATGGGAGGAATAAAAGATGAGCAAGGGGACATTTGTTGACTTCTATGAAGTGTTTGATCTGGACCGTTCGATGTCGGAAAAGGAACTGAAAAAACTGCTGGGGAAAAAATCAGTAGAAGTATCCCAGCTTGAAGGAAGTACAGATCCGAATGATACGAAGACAAGAAAAGAACTTCAGGAGATGAAAAAACTGATTCTGGAGGCAATAAAGATTCTGGGAAAAACATCGAGCAGGAAAACTTATGATATCCAGCTTGATGAAGCTGTCAGAGCGGGCAATGTCAATCGGGAAAAGACAAAAGAAATCCAGGATGCATTGGAACGTGCAAGAAGATATTTTCAACAGCAGAAATATGAAATGGCACTAAAGGCAGCACAGGAGGCCCTGGATAATCATGCGAATTCAGAGGAACCTTATGAAATCATAAGCCGAAGCCTGTTTATGATGGGAGATTATAAGGAATCCCTGGAAGCGGTTGATAAAGGAGCAGAAATCTTCCAGAATGCAGTGGTACTCTGGTGGCTGAGGATCCGAACAAGGATTCTGATGGAACGTTATGATGAGGCACAGACACTGCTTAACAGCGCAAAGGACAGGTTTGCTGGAAATGCCCAGTTTGCGGCAGAACAGGCATATTTATATTTCCATGCGGAGAAATATGATGTAGGAAAACGTACAGTAGAAGATTATCTGAAACTTCATCCGTCCGATCAGCAGTATCGGCAGTATACCGCATACAACTTAATAGAAATCTCGAATTATTGCTACAAATATGATTCGGAATCAGAAATGGTTCTGATCGTGAATCAAAAAGACTATGACCAGTGTATGCAACTTGTGACTCTGGCGAATACATATTATCAGGATGATTATACACAGGAAGCTTTGAAAGAAATAAAGAAATATGGAGAAGTAGTGGCTGATGAAGAAGAAAAATTAAAAAGTAAAGTATATTTTGGAGTAGGGATCGTAGCTGTATTATTTACAGTATGGTTTCTTCTTCATGGTGGTTCGTATACAATGGTCAGCCTGATTGTTGCGATTGTTGCCTTTGCCCTGAAAAAAGTGATCGATAAACACAGCTATCGTCCGGCATGGCAGATGAACAGAGATTATTACAGAGGGTATAAAGATGATGCAGAAGGCTGGCTGTATAACATTGCGTCAGTACCATTTGACCTGGCATTTTCCTGGTTGAATGATCAATAAATTACAAAAGGAAAAGAGAAAGAGGAGGAACAGGATATGTATTGTCCAAAGTGTGGAGCAACTGTATTAAAAGGAGAAGTAACATGCAAAAAATGCGGAGCATCGCTGATGGAGGCAGCAGAACAGTTTCATCCTGAGGAGGAATGCCGTTCCAGGGCAATGCTGCTTTTCAGGGCATGGATTGGAGCTGCAAATGGCTCCCATTTAAGATGGCTTGGTTTTGAGGATGAAGCAGCAGAGGTGGCTTCTAAATATGGGTTAAAAAAGCAGATAGGAGGTGTATTTGAAAGTATTTTCATGAACCCGCTGGCGATGATTGAATTAGTTGGAATTATGTTTTATCAGGGATTTGTCTGCATTGGGATTATATTTGGAATGTACAGAACAGATGCAAAAGGACATCCGGTCCGTTGGATCACCAAAAAGAAATAACCAGGATAGCAGGAGCGGAATATGACGGAATTTGGAGATTTTTTGAAAAAACAGATAGAGAATACAGGAGAAAGTATTTCAGCTGTTGCAAGAGGGGCAGGGGTGGAAAGAACAACACTGCATAAGGCGATCAGTGGAGAAAGAACACTTTCCTATATTGCGATGCAAAAACTGATGAATTATTTTCATATGTCGCCGCATGAGAAAAATGTATTTACGGAATATTATAATATGCAGATGCAGGGAAGAAAATTTTTTAATACCCGTAAAATGATTGTGAATTTACTGAAAGAATTATCAGAACTTCCGGTTGGGAATCAGAAGCACAGACCCGAGTTTTTGGCAGAATATATAGAAAGTAGGAAAGATGACTGTACGATCTGGTCAGGAACGTATGCTGTCCGTAATGTTATGAGAAGACTGATCGATTGTGAATTGAAAGAAAAAACACCACAGATACAGATTTTTCTTCCTGCTGAAGATGAATTTATGATGTATTATCTGTATAATATTTTCAGTGAGTATGAAACCGGACTGGAAGTAACACATATTATTCCTTATCTTGTTTATCAGGGGATTGACAGGGAGGAGGGAATGAAGATCCTTTCACGGGTACTTCCGTTGGTATTGACAGCGTCAGAACAATACAGACCATATTTTTATTACAGCAGATCTGAAATACTGGCTGTTCCGTTTCCGTTTTATGTGATTACCGGAAAAAGTCTTCTTCTGATCTCTGAAAACTTTGGAAAAGCGTGTGAAGTACCGTTCTTGAATTTCCGGGAACATTATGGAATTCATTTTACACAGGCATTAAAGAAGTGCGTTCCTATGATGACTGTGCAAAAGGATATTTTTACCGTTTTGAAAGCATATTCACAGACGGTTGAGAAGAGTTCATATTATACATTTATGAATCAGCCCTGTATGGGTAAATTCTATACAAATGAGTTGATCGAGCGAAAGATAAAAAAGGAATTTCCATATAGAGAGAAGCTTGTGGCAGAAAGTCAGAGACGGTTTTCTGAACTTGCGTCTGTAACAAAGGAGTATTTTACATTTTTTACTGCTTCAGGTTTGAAGGAATTTATGGAAACCGGAATCGTCAGTGATATTCCAAGACAAGTGATCGATCTTGTTACGGAAGAGGAGAGGTATCAGCTGGTTGAAAATCTCAAAAATGAAATAGCAGAAGATAAAATTATGGGAAGAGTCGTAAATGATGAGCGATTATCGTTGCCTCACTATCTCAGTTTTAGTGTAAATGCACAGAACAAAGTTGACATCTTTACGCTGCAACAGGATCAGCAGGATGAAAGCATTTATAATATCCATATAGATGAACCGCTCATAGGTGCAAGCTTTTTGGATTTTGTACATTTTCTTCCAAAGAGTGAATATGTCTTCAGTAAGGAACAGACTCTGGAAATCATTGATAAACTGTTAAGAAATCCGTAAAAATAATCAAGAATTCGTAAAAAACAATCAAGAATCTCTTGACGGAACTTGTATTTATTTTTATAATAACAAGGTATATGAAAAAAACAAGGATAAGGATCAGTAAAAGATTAGAGTCTGTACAGAGAACTGCCGGGCGGTGCAAGGCAGCAGATCAGATCTTTGAACTCGCCTTTGAGTTCTTCTGCTGAACGGTTTTCAGATAGGCAGAAGCGGGAATTCCCGTTATAGAATCACAAGTGCGCTGCACCGCAAGTTATGTTACCGGGATGCGGCGAAGAAGAGTGGTACCACGGAATTTAATCTTTCGTCTCTTTGAATTTATCAAAAGAGGCGAAAGATTTTTATTTAACAGGAAATCCTGATGGAATTTCCTGTTAAATAAAAGGTTAAGACACTTTTTTTCATACTGAAACAATACCAGGAGGAAAGAAAAATGGCAGTACCTTACAATCATAAGGCAATCGAAAAGAAATGGAAAGAAAAATGGGCTGAAAATCCGGTTAATCCGAAAGTGGATGAAAACGGCAACCCGAAAAAGAAATATTATTGTCTGGACATGTTCCCGTATCCGTCAGGAAACGGTCTTCATGTAGGACACTGGAGAGGCTATGTTATCTCCGATGTGTGGAGCCGTTACAAACTGCTTCAGGGATATTACATCATTCATCCGATGGGATGGGATGCATTCGGCCTTCCGGCTGAAAACTATGCGATCAAGATGGGAACCCATCCTGCAAAATCGACAGCAGCAAACATCGCGAATATCAAACGTCAGATCAATGAGATCTCAGCGCTTTATGACTGGGATATGGAAGTCAATACAACAGATCCTGATTTCTACAAATGGACACAGTGGATCTTTGTAAAGATGTTCAAAGAAGGACTTGCATACGAAAAAGAATTCCCGATCAACTGGTGCCCGTCTTGTAAGACAGGTCTTGCAAACGAAGAGGTTGTAGGCGGAAAATGCGAACGCTGCGGCGCTGAAGTTACAAAGAAGAACCTTCGTCAGTGGATGCTGCGTATCACAAAATATGCAGACCGTCTGTTAAATGACCTGGATAAGCTTGACTGGCCGGAAAAAGTTAAAAAGATGCAGACAGACTGGATCGGTAAATCTTACGGTGCAGAAGTAGATTTCCCGGTTGAAGGAAGAGAAGATAAGATCACTGTATACACAACAAGACCAGATACGCTTCATGGAGCAACCTTCATGGTACTTGCACCGGAACATAAGCTTGCAGCAGAGCTTGCAACACCGGAACACAAAGAAGAAGTAGAAAAATATATCTTCGATTCTTCTATGAAGTCTAATGTAGACCGTCTGCAGGACAAAGAAAAAACAGGTGTATTTACAGGAACTTACGCGATCAACCCTCTGAACGGAGCAAAGGTACCGATCTGGCTTTCTGATTATGTACTGGCTGATTATGGTACAGGAGCCATCATGTGTGTACCGGCTCATGACGACCGTGACTTTGAATTTGCAACCAAGTTCAACATCCCGATCATCCAGGTTATTGCAAAAGACGGTAAAGAAATCGAAAATATGACAGAAGCTTACACAGAGGCTTCCGGAACGATGATCAATTCCGGAGAATGGAATGGTATGGAGAGCTCTGTCCTTAAGAAAGAAGCTCCACATATCATCGAAGAAAGAGGAATCGGACGTGCAACTGTAAACTACAAGCTGCGTGACTGGGTATTCTCCCGTCAGAGATACTGGGGAGAACCAATTCCGATCGTACACTGCCCGGATTGTGGCGCTGTACCGGTACCGGAAGATCAGCTTCCACTGAGACTGCCGGATGTAGAATCTTATGAACCGACAGGAACAGGAGAATCTCCACTTGCAGGAATCGATGAATGGGTAAATACAACCTGTCCTGTTTGTGGAAAACCGGCAAAACGTGAGACAAATACCATGCCGCAGTGGGCTGGATCTTCATGGTATTTCCTGCGTTATGTAGATAATCACAACAACGAAGAACTTGTATCCAGAGAAAAAGCAGATGCAATGCTTCCGGTAGATATGTATATCGGTGGTGTAGAACATGCAGTACTTCACCTTCTGTATTCAAGATTCTATACCAAATTCCTTTGCGATATCGGTGTGATCGATTTTGATGAGCCGTTTGTCAAACTGTTCAACCAGGGAATGATCACAGGTAAGAATGGTATCAAGATGAGTAAGTCAAAAGGAAATGTCGTGTCTCCGGATGATCTTGTAAGAGATTATGGATGCGATTCTTTAAGAATGTATGAACTCTTCGTAGGACCACCGGAACTGGATGCAGAGTGGGATGACAGAGGAATCGATGGTGTATACCGTTTCCTTAAGAAACTCTGGAACCTGCTTATGGACAGCAAGGATAAAGATATCAAACCAACCAAAGAGATGATCAAAGTACGTCATAAACTGGTTTATGATATCACAACCCGTCTGGAAAGCTTCAGCCTGAATACCGTTATTTCTGCATTCATGGAGCATACAAATACACTGGTTGCGATCGCTAAGAAGGAAGGCGGAGTAGACAGAGATACTCTGGATACCCTTGCTGTATTACTGGCACCATTTGCACCACATATGGCAGAAGAAATCTGGGAAGAACTTGGCAACAAAGAAAGCGTATTCCGTGCCGGATGGCCAAAATACGATACAGAAGCCATGAAAGATGATGAAATCGAAATTCCGGTACAGATCAATGGAAAAACAAGAGCAGTCATCAAAATTTCCGCAGAGGCTACAAAAGAAGAAGCAATCGCTGCCGGAAAAGAAGCAATCGCAGATAAACTTACAGGAAATATCGTAAAAGAAATCTACGTTCCGAAGAAGATCATAAACATTGTGCAAAAATAGGCAGTGCAAATAAGGAAAGCCGAGGTCAAATCCTGCTAGCAGGAATTTGACCTCGGCTTGAGTTATTTATAGGGCGTATGCCCGTCAATCGAACGAACTATGTTCGTGAGATTGTGTACTGCCGTAAATTTGCGACAAAAGTAAACCATTCAAGTATAAGTCCGTCAATTTTCCGGTAATCCTTTACGGATTCCAAAATATGAAGTAGAATAAAGAAAAAGATTTCACCGGTATATTAGATTCAAAAAGCAGGAGGGGGATCGGTATGGACATTGCAACAATGGTTGCAATCAATAATCTGAATATGATGACAATGATGCAGGACATGCAGCAGAGACAGAATGTAATTACGATTTTAAGCAATGGAAAGGAAGAGCGGATTATGGAAGGTTCAATGTTAGATCAGTATATGGGAAAAAGCTGTACAGTAAGTCTTTTTAACGAAGTAGGTGCAATTAAAGGAACACTTATGGAAGCTGATTCCCAGTGGATCAAAGTGGATGCAGGGAAAAAGGGAATACAGCTGATCAACCGGAATATGGTCAGAAATATTACATTTGATAACAAATAAAAATATGCTATACTGTTCTTGAACTTTGAGTAAGGATGAACAAACAGATGGAAAATGTACACAGTATAGACGTAGAAGAGGATCAGTTTGCATACCGTTATGATACGCAGCTTTTGATTGACAGAAGAGATGAAGATCTGGATGAAGATGAGATCGCAGAATATATATCCGAACATTTTGAAGGAAACTGTCTGATCGCGGTAGGAGATGAAGATCTGATCAAAATTCATTTCCATACAAACGAGCCATGGAAGATTCTGGAATATTGTAATAGTATTGGCGAGATTTACGATATCGTAGTGGAAGATATGATCCGGCAGTCAGCTGGGTTAAAAGGATAGTATGTACCTGATATCACTTTATTTTGACGAAGGGACAAACAAGAAGATCCAGTTATATATGGAACAGATTGCACAAAGAACGGGCAATATGGCGATGATTGACGGAAAGGTTCCGCCACATATTACCTTATCGGCATTTGATATGGCAGAAGAAGAGAAAGCAATCGCCGGCTTTACGGCAATGGAACAGGAATTTGAAAAAGGACAGATTTTCTGGTGCTCGGTAGGGATGTTTCTGCCACATACAATTTATTTATCACCGGTTTTAAATGCATATCTGCAAAAGCTGTCAGAGTCTGTTTTCTCAAAGATCAGATATCTGGAGGAGGTACGGATCCAGATCAGATACCAGCCGTTTTCCTGGTTCCCGCATACAACACTGGGAAAAAGACTGAACCAGGCGGAAATGCGGGAGGCATTTGTTGTGATGCAGAACCAGTTTGCACCGTTTACAGGTGAAGCGGTTGAGATTGGGCTTGCGAGGACGAATCCATACAGGGATTTATGTAAGATAAAGTTAAAATAAAAAGAAGATTTTCGCGGATCTGAATCGACACGTGAAAATCTTCTTTTTCGCTATCAGAGGAACTATCCGAGCACAGTTCTACTAAAGTTTTCCCTCTGGAACCCTGGAAATGATCGTCCGGTTGATCCGTACCAGGAAGAAGGAGGATACCATAAGTGAAATGACCTCCGCAATCGGGAAGGACCACCACACTACATGAAGACCGCCAAGCTTTGCAAGGATATATGCGGCAGGGATCAGTACAAATAACTGACGCATAATGGAGACGATCATACTGAAAAATGCTTTTCCAAGAGCCTGAAATACTGTTCCTGATACAATACAGAACCATGCGATCAGATAGTGGATTCCGATGATCCGCAGGGCAGGAACTCCGATGGTGAGCATCTCGTCCGATGCATTGAACATACCCAAAAGTATCTGTGGGATTCCTTCAAAGCAGAGGAATCCGATGAAGGTGAGGCAGAAGGCAACCAGCATACTGAGCTTGATTGTCTTGAGCATACGTTTTCTCTGACCGGCACCATAATTATAGGCAATGATCGGAGTAATCCCATTGTTGAGACCGAATACCGGCATGAAGAAGAAACTCTGTAGCTTAAAGTAAACGCCGAATACAGCAGTTGCGGTTGATGAAAACTCGATCAGGATGCGGTTCATGCAGTAAGTCATAACCGATCCGATGGACTGCATAATAATCGTTGGAATTCCAACTGCATAAATGGTGCCGATAATATGGAAATCGAGTCTGAATCCATGAAACTTCAGTTTCACATCATGATTGTACCGGTGGTTACAAAATCCGGCGACAAGTGCGGCAACGCATTGTCCGATCACGGTTGCAACAGCAGCTCCGGTCACACCCATTTTTGGAGCTCCGAGAAGTCCGAAGATCAGGATTGGATCAAGAATGATGTTAGTGATTGCCCCTGTCAGCTGGGAAGTCATACTGAAGATGGTTCTTCCGGTTGAAGTAAGAAGACGCTCAAAGAAGACCTGTGCAAGCAGCCCGAAAGAAAAAATCATGACGGTGCTTAAGTACTCAATTCCGAGTTCCATGATCTCCTGGTCAGCATTTCCAATCTGACTTGCGTAAAAAGGACGGACGATCGTAAAGCCAAGAATGAAAAATACGAGATAGCTGAAAAAATATAAAACGGCAGCGTTGCTTGCAGTTGCATTTGCTTTTTTGAAATTTTTCTCTCCAAGTGATTTGGAAAGGAGTGCATTCATGCCGACACCGGTTCCGGTTCCAACTGCAATAAGCAGTGTCTGGAGTGGAAAGGCAAGTGAAACGGCTGTCAGTGCATTTTCCGATAATTTAGCGACAAAAATACTGTCTACGATGTTGTACAAAGCCTGTACCAGCATAGAAATCATCATAGGCAGAGACATATTAAATAATAGTTTTCCGATGGGCATGGTACCCATTTTGTTTTCTGCAGGTGCAGATGTATTTTCCTGATTCATTTTCTCATTCCTTTCTGTTCTGATAAAAGAGTAAAATATTGTAAAAACAGCCACTAAACACATATGATATAGGAAAATACGAAGATAATCAAGTGGAATAAGGGAGTATAAATTGACTTCTTTCGGACAGACGGGTATAATTCTTGTTATATGGAGAAATAGGAAAGGGATATACTAGAATGAGTAATACAAATCAGAAAATCGAAACTTTAAATAAACTGCGTACTACAGAGGCAATTTATGTACTGATGTCATCCTGTACAAGAATGCCATATGTGGTCTGCGACCCGGAGACATTTGATGATGAGATCCTTCTTTACTACACAGAAGCGGAAGCGAAAGAAGAGGCTATGAAGCTTCAGAAGGAGGGAAATCCAATGCAGCTTGTCAAGGTGGATGAAAATTCCCGCCTGTCATTTTTTACCGGGCTGTTTCCGATGGGAGTCAACTGTATTCTGGTGGACAAAGGGTTGGACGGACAGATTACTGTGCAGCTTGACGAATTGATCACGAGACCGAAGGATGAAGAACTGCCAGAAGGAAAAATACGTGTAGAGAATCCGGAACTGGTGCTGACTGCAGCGTATTTTATGCAACAGATGAGAAAGCCGGATAAACCGGAGATGACGGATGAGTTAAAAGAACTGAACGAAGAAATGCTTGCCCATTATCAGGAGGGGCGTTATATTGTGACTGTTCAGGAGGACAAAGGAATTCCGATTCTGAAACAGAAAGATGGAAAAGTGTATCAGCCAATCTTTACGGATGTGCAGGAAGTTAAGAAATTCCAGAACCTGAACAAGGGTGTGACATTGAAAACCGCTGTTGTAGAAGGAAGTAAGATTCCGGAAATTCTTTCGCCGGAAGCATTTGGCGTTGCAGTCAATCCGTTTGGGGTGAACCTGCAGTTGCAGATAAAGAGAAAACCAGCGAAAACGAAAGAAAACGAAAACAAAACACAAGAATAATCGAAAATAAAAAAGAAAAAATGAAAATTGCAAGAGGAATCCTGATCTGCGGAACAGGTATCGGGGTAAGCATTGCTGCCAACAAAGTTCCGGGAGCTTATGCAGCACTGGTTAACAATGTATATCAGGCTCAGAGAGCACAGCTCAGTAATAATGCCAACATTATCACACTTGGTGCACAGGTTACAGGAATTGAGCTCGCAAAATGCCTCGTAAAAGAGTATTTAAGCGTAACTTTCGATCCGGAATCCCGTTCTATGCCGAAGGTGGCAAGAATTACAGAATACGAAAAAGAAGGTAAATAATCTGAGTTATTCAGGAATAAACAAAAGGCAGTCCATCAAGGGCTGCTTATTGCTATAGAAAAACACGATAAGGATATACAATTATAGTATAAATGTATTTGAGATAGAAGGGAAAATGTGATAACATTAGATAGCAAAATTCAAAAAGGGGAAAAGGAAAAAGAGATGAAAAACAAGAAGCTATGGATATTTGGGGGAATCATCCTTTTGATTGTGATCCTGAATCATATTTTTGACTGGTCTTCTTACATAAGTACTGCAGAAAATCTTGAATTTATGAAGCGGATAGTGCAGAATAATCTTCCTCTGGCAATTCTAGTGTATATGGTATTGACAGTTGTTGGGTGTGTGGTGCTTGCGCTTCCGGGAGTGACGTTTGCGATACTGGCAGGACTTCTCTTTGGACCAGTAATCGGTACGATTTGTTGTTCTCTGGCAACAACGATCGGGGCGGTTCTTGCATTTATTGCAGGACGTTTTTTCTTGAAAGACAGTATTGGACCAGTGGTTGCAAAAAACCGTATCTTGAAAAAATGGTTGTTTGACGATACTGGCTGTAATGAATTATTTGTTCTTATGATTACACGTCTGGTTCCGGTATTTCCATTTAATCTGCAGAATTTTGCGTATGGTATTACAGATATCCGTTTTAGTACGTATGCAATTGGTTCGTTGATATTTATGCTACCTGGTACAGCGATGTATACGGTTGGTACAGCAGGCCTTGCGGATAAGGAGAATAGGTTGCTTTATATTGGAATAGCAGTAGTGCTGGCAGTTGTAGTCACGATAATCGGGATAATCCTGAAAAAACGTTACCTGAAAGATGAACTGGAAGAAAATAAGGAATAAGGAGTAAATGGTATGGAAAAAAAGAAAAATATTTGGGTGGGGAAAATAGTAGTGATCGTTTTGATTATTGTATCAATCGGAAGTTATTATGTATTTCCGTCCGTAAAACATGTGATGAATCAGGTATTTAAGATGTTTGCTAGTGGAGATTTTGCAGTGGTCAGAGACTTTGTAGCATCTTATGGGGCATATGCGGCATTGATTTCATTTTTGCTTATGATTTTTCAGTCGATTGCAGCGCCACTTCCGGCATTTCTGATTACATTTGCAAATGCGAATCTTTTTGGATGGTGGCAGGGAGTTATTCTGTCATGGAGCAGTGCGATGGCAGGAGCAGCGGTATGCTTTTTCATTGCAAGAATACTTGGACGTGATGTGGCAGAAAAGCTTACGAGTAAAGCTGGAATGCAGCAGATAGATACATTTTTTGAAAAATATGGAAAGAATACAGTTCTGATCTGTCGTTTGCTTCCGTTTGTTTCGTTTGATATTGTAAGTTATGCAGCAGGACTTACTTCGATGTCGTTTATATCTTTTTTTGTGGCAACTGGTGTGGGACAGCTTCCGGCAACGATTGTATATTCTTATGTTGGAGGAATGCTGACAGGAGGAGCGAAGCTTCTGGTGACAGGACTGCTGATCCTGTTTGCTCTGTCGGCACTGATTTTTATGGGGAGAAAGATCTACATGGATAGACAGAATAAAAAAGCAAAATAAATGGTATAAAAAAGTCATTATCTATGGATGGGATAATGACTTTTTCTGTACAATCTTTAGAAAAAATTCACATAATCTTTCTTGAATCCGTTTTCTCTTGGGACTATAATAAACGTTACTAAGAAAATCGGGAGGATATTATGCTGTTTCAGAATATAGGACTGACCAGGGCAATGTATCAGTTTTTCCAGACTTTAATCTACGTTGCGCCTGCTACATTACTTGCAGTTTCGTTGCATGAATTTGCACATGGATATGTGTCATATAAACTCGGGGATATGACACCAAAATATGACGGAAGACTGACCTTGAATCCATTTAAGCATCTGGATGTGTGGGGAACGTTATGTCTGCTTGTCTTTCATGTGGGATGGGCAAAGCCGGTAAGGATCAATACCAGGAATTATAAGAATAAAAAAAGAGATACGATTCTTGTGGCAGCAGCGGGAGTAGTCATGAATTTCCTGCTTGCGTTTGTCTGTATGATTCTGCACGGGCTTTTGTATAAGTACGGATCGAGTGGGTTGATTCTGAATTATCTTTATGTGCTTACTTATTATGGAGCAGTGCTGAATATTGGACTTGGTGTGTTCAATCTGATTCCGATTCCGCCCCTTGACGGATCGAATATTCTTGCTGAGATCTTTCCGAGGGTAGCAGAGTTTTACTGGAAGATCCGACCGTATAGTATGTGGATTCTGCTTCTGTTACTTGGAACAGGAATTCTGGATGTGCCGATCAGTCTGCTGAATTCTGCAGTAATCAATGGAATGTGGAGTTTTGTGAAAGCAATTCTGAGAGTTGGATTTGTGACGACCGGTGGAGGAACTGTGATTTAGGAAAAGATGAAAAACGGGAATTGTAGTAAATGAGAATGAAAAATGCGTATAGAATAATGCAGGTAGTCGAGAGGATTACCTGCATTTTTCGTATACATTGTAAAATTGAAAAGAAATTAGGAAATATTACGAAAGACATTCAATAAAAATGTCTTTCGTATAATATGTAAGGCATTTAGAATGGAACATCCATTTCATTTTCGGATGTATCGCTTTTGGATTCATCAGATTCATCAGGGGTAGAAGACTTTGGAAGTCCTCCGGATACGGCAGTCTTTGCACTGATTCCGTTGATCTCAACGCGGTCGTCAACGACAATGACCAGGCATTTCTGACCATCGATAATACGTGTTTCTACAAGATCTGCGCATTCCGGGTTTACCTGAATGGTGATGTCCGGAGTTTTAATCTCGAATTTTTTGAGGCTTGCAATATTGGAGGCAAGGAGTGTACTGTGCTCTCCGGCAGCGGAATCGTACTGCTCATCGAATGTTTCCAACTTTTCTTCTTCGACACCGCTTTTGGCAAGGAGGTATTTAACTTCTGCTTTGTCAAGGGCAAGTGGTTCCGGATTTTCAGAATTCTGTTCAATCATTTCATTTAAGTTTTCGTGGATATTTTTGACTGTATCGTAGTCGCAGTCATCACCGAGCGTTTCTTCGATCAGTGTACGGAAAGTATCCTTCTGATTTCCGGCGGTGAGTGGCGGAACACATCCAAGAAGCAGATCGGTCAGACCGTTTCCGAGATTCTCTGCATTTTTTGAATAATAAAGTAGATTGTGAATATCGGTGCTGCGGTCATTAAAAGCAGGGAAGAGGAAACCGGCATCCGGCATCTCTACGATCCAGTCACGGATACGCTCATGGAAACTGTTTTCTTCTGCATGATAACTGAGTCCTGGCTTGGAAAGCTTGACCGGACAGAAGGTACACATGATGTAATCATAGACTTCATCGGATGCATCGAACATTTCACTTCCGTCCGTTGATTTTCCCGGAATATCGTAGGCTGCATGAACCAGCAGGATCAGATAGTTCTCTGCATAATCATAGGAATCGATGACACGATTATAGAATTCTTCCAGAAGAGCGTCGTCAGTAAGCCGGCTGTTTCTTAATTTGAGAAGAAATTCCTGTGTACCACCTTCCGATTCGGTCTCCAGAGGAAATTCCATATTCAGAAGATTTTTTCCGATCGTACCGGACAAGGACTTTCTGAAAATGTCAAAATACTTGAACATTTCCTCTTCCGGAAGAGAAAGGAAAGCATCTTTCATCTCCGTTTTTTTCTCTTTTTCACCATCTACATAGCATCCGCAGATGCGGGTGATCGCACAGTTGGATGGGGTGAACTGTTTTTTGATTTCAGTAACTTCTTTTTTATTCATAGTAAGTAAATCCCCTTTTGGTAATTGTGATTTTGTAAAAGACTGATGCTTATGAATTATAACATATTTTGAGGAAGAGTGTGATTAGGAGAGAAAATTATTTGATTATTTTCAGAATAATGTATATACTAAGTATATACATTATATGGAGGTGAATTTTATGCAAACACAGGTAAAAGCATGGGGAAATAGTCAGGGAATCAGACTTCCAAAAGATATTTTACAAGAGGCCAATGTAGAAATAAATGATATGCTGGAAGTAAAAGTATCGGATGGTATGATTATGCTTGTTAAGACCTTCAGGCATCAAAAATTAGAAGAAAGAGCTGAAAAGTTTGGTGGTAAGTTAAATCTTGATGGAGAATATGAATGGGATAAGCCGGAAGGAAGAGAGGTGTGGTAGAAAATGGAGATACAGCAGGGGGATGTTTTAAAAGTGGAAAAAATTAAGGATCCTGTATTTGTTGCAAGTAAAAATTTTTTTAATCAGTCGGGAGAAATAATTGGCTGTCCAATATTAGGAGAGAGTACAGAAAGCCCACTTCACATTTATGTTGAAATGGATGAAAATAAAGGTTATATCCAATGTGAACAAATGAAAATGTTAGACTTGAGAGTCAGGGGGTATAAAATAATAGATCGTGTAAAAATGGCAGATGTAATTAATGTAACAGACGCAATACAGAGTATATTCGACTATATATAAATGCAGGGAACCAATCCGGAACCCTGCATTCATAATATCTGCTATTAAGCCATCATTCCTGTGAGAATATCATTCACAAGCTTTCCGTCAGCTTTTCCTTTTACTTTCGGCATCAGTTCTTTCATGATACGTCCTTTATCCTTTGGTGTCGGAGCATCAATTCCAAGACCGGAAAGGACACCTGCGATCACTTCTTTGATCTCAGCTTCGTCCATCATCTTCGGAGCATACTGTTCAAGAACAGCGATACGTTTCTCACATTCTTCAATAATGTCTGTACGATCAGCAGGAGTCATCTCCAGAGTTTCTTTTGTCTGTTTGATCTCTTTTAAGATAACCTGAACTTCTTCTTCTTCGGTAAGATCGGCACGTTTGTCGATGGCTTTGTTCTTAAGGGCTGCAAGAAGAGCAGATAATGTCTCTTTTGTGTCCTTATCCTTTGCTTTCATGGCTGCGACCATAGCGCTTCTTACTTCATCAATTTTACTCATTGTATATTCCTCCAAACTTGAGGCAAAATGCCTGTCTGCACTTTATTGTAGCAGATGGGGAAAGAATTTTCAATCTCTGGAAGAGGAAAACTTGGGTGGCTATTTTTCAAAAAGTGCGGTATACTGAGAGGAATGAATCAGGGATAGATGAGAGGTTAAGCGATAGGATGAGTGGCTGTACATTATGTCCGCGGATGTGTGAGGCGGACAGGGAGAATGGGAAGACAGGTTTTTGCGGAGAGACAGGGGAGATCCGGGCGGCGAGAGCGGCGCTTCATATGTGGGAGGAACCCTGTATTTCCGGAAAGGAAGGATCAGGGACGGTCTTTTTTACGGGATGTACTTTAAGATGTGTGTTCTGTCAGAACCATGAGATTGCGGGAAGCAAGGTTGGCAAAGTGATCTCAGAAGAGCGGCTGGCGGAGATCTTTCTGGAACTGCAGGGGAAAGGTGCGAATAATATCAATCTTGTGACGCCGACGCATTTTGTGCCGCATATCATCCGGGCGCTTCAGAGTGCAAAGAAGCAGGGGATGTATTTGCCGGTTGTATATAATACGGGCGGTTACGAGAGAGTGGAAACCTTGAAAATGCTGGATGGTCTGGTGGATATTTACCTGCCGGATTTCAAATATTTAAATACAGATCATGCGAAAAAATATTCGATGGCGGAGGATTATCCGGAGGTTGCGAAGGCGGCTCTTGCTGAGATGGTAAGACAGGCAGGGAAGCCGGTATTTGATGAGCGCGGAATGATGAAACGTGGCGTGATCGTGCGTCATCTGCTTTTGCCGGGATGTCTTGCGGATGGAAAAAGAGTGGTGAAATATTTGCATGAAACTTATGGAAACCGGATTTATATGAGCCTGATGAGCCAGTATACGCCACTGGAGAGTCTGGATGCGGCAAAATATCCGGAACTGAACCGAAAAGTGCCGGAGTATGCGTATGAGAAACTGGTGGACTATGCGATCTCGCTTGGTGTGATGCAGGCGTTTATACAGGAAGGGGATACGGCAAAGGAGAGCTTTATTCCACCGTTTACACTGGAAGGAGTATAGGAGGAGATTGATATGAAAAGACAGGTGACAATGGAAGAAATTTCAGATGGAAAATTATATACCAGCAATGATCTGGTAAAAGCGGACTGTGGCGATTGTGAGGGATGCCACGCCTGTTGTACGGGGATGGGAAGCTCGATTGTGCTGGATCCGCTGGATATTGTCCGGATTTGCAGGGGAACAGGAGCGGCTTTTGAAACTTTGCTTGCAGGAAAGATTGAACTGAATGTGGTAGACGGAATCATTTTGCCGAATCTGAAGATGGAAGGAGCGGAAGATGGCTGTGGTTTTCTGACAGAGGAAGGAAGATGTGGGATTCATCCATTTCGTCCGGGAATCTGCCGGCTTTTCCCGCTTGGAAGATATTATGAGGAAAATGGTTTCCGCTATTTTCTTCAGGTACATGAATGTCAGAAAGAGAACCGGGCGAAAGTAAAGGTCAAAAAATGGCTTGATACACCGGATCTGAAAAAGTATGAAGCGTATATTGCCAGATGGCATGGATTCCTGATTCAGTTACAGGAATACATTGCAGCACATCCGGAGAGTGCGAAGGCGGTCAGCATGGATGTACTGAAGAGATTTTACCTTACTCCGTATCAGACGGAAGAATTTTACAGTGAGTTTTTCCGGAGAATGGACGAGGCAAAAAAGGCATATTGTTAAATACAATTGAAATAATCGGCAGCCAGGGAGTATTGAGCTGTCAGAAATTCTGGAAAGGTGCCACGGAAACCGGAACCTTGCGGCAAAAGAGCTGGGGATCAGTACGACGACGCTCTGGCGGAGGATGAAGAAATATGGCGTGGAAGCAAAGTATGATGAATAGCTGATGAGAAATAAAGAATAAAAAAAGATAGGACAGACTTTCTAATACCCGTTGTGAGGGTGAAGGAAAGGCTGTCCTGTTTTTTGACGAAAATCTGTAAGTAAACTTATCTGTCAAGAATATTTTCTTATATAGGCAAAACTGTACACGGATATGGAAGATGTGTGCACAGGAATCCGTGTCTGGGATTTAAAAATATCACAACTGCAAGGCAAGATATAAAAGCACCGCATCCTTGAAAACACGCGGATTCAGCCCACATTTCTGATAAATATGATTCAGCTTGTACTGCACTGTGTTTTTGTGAAGAAACAGCTTCTGGCTGGTTCCGAGAAGAGACATATTTGCTTCAAAGTAAGTCTGAAGCAGATTTCTTTCTTCATCAGAAAGTGCAGAGATCGTTTTTTGCAGATAAGCATTTTTTTCCTGCTCCGAGATGGAAGAGAGCAGAATTTCCAGTGTCATATCATCGAAAAAAGCAATCCCGTTTTCTGAACTCCGGCAGTATTTCAGCGCAGTGAGTGCAGACTGGTAAGAAAGAGAAAGCTGGAAAAGCTGACATTTCTTTCCGACTGCAATGGAGAGCAAAGCTCCACAGTTTGCGGTAAAATCAGCCAGTATCTGATAGAGAGCGGCTTTGCCGGAGTTTTCCAGCACGGCAAGATATTCATTTGGATAATAAAAGGTATAAAGAGTAATACCAAGCGTGCCGAAAAGTCCGATGATCTTCTGTTCAAGGGAAGAAGAGTTGTTGTGTCCATCTGGTGATGACTGGATGATCAGAAGCCGTTTCTTTGTCCCTGGATTTACCTGCAGATCCGAAAGGCAGGTGTCCAGATAATCCGGATCAGCAATCTCATTCCGGATCAGGGCATCGATAACAAAGTGTTTTTTATCTTCCAGAGAGCGACTCAGTCGGTTTAGCTCTTTTTCACGGATCAGCAGATGGGTAATCCGGTCGGCAAGATGGACGTACTGGCGGACCTGGTCCGGTTCTCCGGTAATTCCGATCACTGCAAGAAAACTGCCGTGATAATAGAGTGGCATATTGATTCCTTTTTGTGTTCCGGGAAAATCATCATCTGAAAAAACTTCGATTGTCTGTTCTGTCTGGGCGGCTTTGTGACCGATGGCATGAAACGTACCAATCCGGTCGGCGTTGGTACTCGCAAAAATCATTCCCTGCTTATCGATAAAATTGATATCCTGTCCGCAGGTGTCTTTGATCGTGTTTACTACCTGAAAGGCAAGTGATTTGTCTAACTTCATTTTAAACATCCTCCGATTCTGGAAAAGAAGTTGCGGGAATGATGCAGATGCTTATCCTGCATTTAACAGGATAAAGAGAACGGTATCATTACCACTTATTTAAGAATTGTAGCATTATTTGGAGAGAGGAACAAGGTGGAAAGGTACAAGGGGAAGATTGCATAAAAGAAGAACTGGAAAATGTATATGATTCACAAAAATGCAATATATGAATGAAAGATTTCAAAATATGAAATAAAACAATTGCTGAAAAAGTATAGATTGACAGAAAAATATCATGTTGAAATGAAAATGAAATAATTTTGAAAACTTCATTACTGTATATGAAAAATTGTAAAGAATACATAAAAAAAGTACATAGGTATTGATGAAAGCGTCAATAGAATTTATGTCTTTTTTTTCGTACAATAGCATTGTCAGATAAATGACAGCGCGCTGACATAATGAACGAGTAGAGGAAAGATTAGTAAAGAGGTAACCAAATATGAGCGAATCAACTAGAATGATGCTGGGACTGGCAATCGGTAAAAAGAAAGAAGAATGGGCACTTGCAATTCAGTTTGGAAAGTGCCCCTTTATGAATAATATGTAGGCAATTTGCGTTATGGAAGTTGCCTGCATATTTGTCATTGCTTAAAACTACATAGGCGGATTGTTTACGACAAAACTTAATCTGCAATATTTGCGATCACTGAGAGGTTTGCAGAGTCATCCAGAGAAATGGTAACAGAGAACCTGCCTTCACAAGTGAAAGCTCTTCATTTGATGAAGAATCATTGTTACAGATGAAATGAAGATCTGTCAGGTCGTAGATCGTTGTGTTGTTGATGGTCAGTGTAGGAAAAGAAGAAAATCATAAAGAAAAGAGAGTATTTCTGTAAAAACTATACAAAAACACTCTCTGAAATTTGTAAATAATGTTAAAACTATAACAGACGGAATACCTGTTCTACAGCTGCTGTCATATTTGATTTTGCATTTTCGGGATCCATTGCTTCGGCTAGTGTTGTGATCCCACGGACGATCGGGAAGAATGCATCGATTCCGGCCGCATTGCAGGCTGTTGCTTCCGGGGTGACGCTTCCGGCAAAAGCAACGACTTTGGAGCCGTATTTTTTTGCAAGTCTTGCCACACCGACAGGAGCTTTTCCCATAGCGGTCTGGTGATCGAGGCGTCCCTCGCCGGTAACAGTGATATCTGTGTCTTCTAATTCTTTTTCCAGTTCGACAGCGTTAAGAATCAGATCGATTCCAGGAGTCAGCGTAGCATTTAAATAACTGAGAAATGCAAAGCCAAGACCACCTGCAGCACCGGCACCTTCTGCAGATGCATAATCATTATGAAGAAATTTGGAGGTAACAGAAGCATAATGATTCATTGCCTGATCCAGTTCTTCTGCTATTTCCGGTGTGACACCTTTTTGTGGACCATAAATATAGGTAGCTCCGTTCTTTCCGCAAAGTGGATTAGTTACATCACAGGCAATATGAAAACTGCATTCTTTGAGAATTGGGTTAGCTTTTTCTATTATAATAGAAGATACCCGTTCAAGCGCCTGTCCGCCTTCGCCGACATCCTGTCCATTTTCATCAGAAAATTGATAGCCAAGTGCCTTAAGCATTCCAATTCCACCATCATTTGTTGCGCTTCCTCCAATTCCAATAATGAAATTGCGGATACCGCGTTCCATGGCATCTGCGATCATTTCACCGACACCGTAAGTGGTTGCAGTAAGTGGATTTTTTTCAGATTCTCTTACCAGGATAATTCCGGCAGCGGCAGCCATTTCGAGGATGGCAGTATTTTTTTCTGCCAGATATCCGTAATGTGCATTTACCGGAGTACCAAGAGGACCAGTCACTGTAAGATCAATACGCTCACCACCAAGTCCTGCAATCAGGGCATCTGTGGTGCCTTCACCACCATCTGCAAGTGGTTTTACGACAACATTCGCATCCGGGTGTGCTTTTAAGATCCCTTCCTTTGCAGCCATTCCGGCTTCAATCGAAGTGAGACTTCCTTTAAATGAATCAATTGCAACTACAACTTTCATAATTTCTAATCTCCTTATCACTGAATTTATTTTATGATAAATCCAGTGTATCATGGATTGAAGAAAAAAAGAATGTTATAAGAAATAATAAAAAGAATAAATAAACATAAAAATATGTCCTTTATAACATTTGCAAAAAGTGGGATATTTCCTATAATATGAGGTGTTCGAGGATTGCGGGAATTGCATAGCAATGGAGCAATCCGGTTACATCAGTGAGTGGCAAAATTTATTTTTGACACTCATATCATAAGATAGTAAAAACAGACAGTAAGGAACAGAAAAACAAAATGCAAGGAGTGGAAATCATGAATAAAAAAGAGATAAAACTGAGTAATGGAATGGAAATGCCAAGACTTGGAATGGGAACCTGGTTTCTTGGAGAAAATAGGAGCAAAGACGCGGAAGAGACAGCGGCACTCAGAGCAGGAATTGATGCGGGAATACGATTGATCGATACAGCGGAAATGTATGGAGATGGAAGATCAGAGCAGTTGATCGGACGAGCAATCCAAGGGTATGACCGCAGCAGGTTATTTCTTGTATCGAAGGTATATCCGCATAATGCCGGAAGAAGAAAAATTTTCAAAAGTCTGCAGCAGACACTGAAAAATCTACAGACAGATTATCTGGATTTGTATCTTTTACACTGGAGAGGAGGGATTCCACTTGAGGAAACGGTAGAATGCATGGAACAGCTTGTGAAAGAAGGAAAGATCCGTAGCTGGGGAGTATCGAATTTTGATACAGACGATATGAAAGAATTGTTTTCAGTGCCGAATGGAAATCATTGCGTGGTGAATCAGGTGCTGTATCATCTGGGCTCCAGAGGAGTAGAATTCGATCTTCTTCCGTGGCTAAAAGAACACAATGTGCCACTTATGGCATACTGTCCGCTGGCGCAGGCAGGGGATCTGCAGAAAGATCTTCTGCAAAGCAGTGCAGTGAAGGAAGTAGCGCGGATTCATGGAATTACACCAATGCAGGTGCTTCTGGCATTTGTTCTGTATAAGGAAAATGTGATTGCCATTCCAAGAAGTGGAAAGGCAGAACATGTACTGCAGAACTTGGAGGCGGGAAAGGTTCATCTGACAGTGGAGGAATATGCCAGATTAGATGCTGCTTTTCCGGCACCTCGGGAAAAAACATATCTTGATATTGTGTAAATCTCAGTGGAATGTGGACGGTGAGATACAAATTAAAAAAATAGAGAAAGACCACATTTATAGATAAACAAAATAAAACTTATTGAAAATTCAAAAAATTGTTTTGCATTCTTGTTCTTTTTATGATATTGTCTTTAGAGGTACAATAATTCAGGGAGGAACAAGAAATGAATAATTACATGTATCTGGTCCCGATTGCAGCTGTTATTGCTTTATTATTTGCAGCATATCTTGCTGGTAAAGTAGGAAAACAGGATGCAGGTACGGACCGCATGAAAGAGATTGCAGGCGCAATCGCGGAGGGCGCAAGAGCTTTCCTCATGGCTGAATACAAGATTCTGGTCATTTTTGTAGTAGTGCTTTTTGTACTGATCGGATTTGGTATCAGCTGGGTAACAGCAGTATGCTTTGTAATTGGAGCACTTTTCTCAACAGTTGCAGGATACTGTGGTATGACAGTCGCTACAAAAGCGAACGTAAGAACTGCTAACGCAGCAAAAGAAAGCGGAATGAATAAAGCATTATCAATTGCTTTTTCTGGCGGGGCCGTTATGGGAATGTGCGTAGCAGGTCTTGGAGCACTTGGCGTAAGCCTTGTGTACATCGTTACAAAGAACGTAGATGTGCTTTCAGGATTCAGTCTTGGTGCATCTTCAATCGCACTTTTCGCCCGCGTTGGTGGTGGTATCTACACCAAAGCAGCAGACGTTGGTGCAGATCTTGTCGGTAAAGTAGAAGCAGGTATCCCGGAAGATGATCCGCGTAACCCGGCTGTTATCGCTGACAATGTAGGTGATAACGTAGGTGACGTTGCAGGTATGGGAGCTGACCTTTTTGAATCTTATGTTGGTTCACTTGTATCAGCACTGACTCTTGGAGTAGCAGCAGGAGCTGTATCCGGAGTACTTTATCCGCTTGCGATCGCAGGATGTGGTCTGATCGCTTCTATCATCGGAACCTTCTTTGTAAAAGGTGATGAGAATTCGAATCCGCAGAAAGCTCTTACAAAGGGAAGCTATGCAGCTTCTATCGTAGTTATTGTTGTAGCACTTGTACTGAGTAATGTACTCTTCGGAAAGATGAGTGCAGCTATTGCTGTTATCGCAGGTCTGGTTGTTGGTGTGATCATCGGTAACATCACAGAGTACTACACATCAGCAGACTACAAACCGGTTCAGGGAATCGGAGAACAGTCAGAGACTGGTGCAGCTACTACAATCATCAGTGGTCTTGCAGTAGGAATGAAATCTACAGCAATCCCGCTTCTCCTGATCTGTGTAGGTATCTTTGTATCTTACTCAGTTGCAGGACTTTACGGAATCGCACTTGCAGCAGTAGGTATGCTTTCTACAACAGGTATCACAGTTGCCGTTGATGCATACGGACCGATCGCAGATAATGCAGGTGGTATCGCAGAAATGTCAGGACTGGATGAATCTGTTCGTGAAATCACAGATAAGCTTGACTCAGTAGGAAATACAACTGCAGCTATGGGTAAGGGATTCGCAATCGGATCAGCAGCCCTTACAGCACTTGCACTTTTCGTATCTTATGCACAGGCAGTTGGTCTTGAAGCGATCAACCTTCTTGACTACAGAGTAATCATCGGTATCTTTATTGGTGGTATGCTTACATTCCTCTTCTCCGCATTTACTATGGAGTCTGTATCAAAGGCTGCATACAAGATGATCGAAGAAGTAAGACGCCAGTTCCGTGAAAAACCGGGCATCATGAAAGGTGAAGAAAAACCGGATTATACATCATGCGTTGCAATCTCTACTACAGCAGCTCTTCACGAAATGCTGCTTCCGGGTGTGATGGCAGTCGTAGTACCGCTGATCGTTGGTATCGTTCTTGGCGTGGAATCCCTCGGTGGATTACTTTCCGGAGCACTTGTTACAGGTGTACTTATGGCAATCTTCATGTCCAACGCTGGTGGAGCATGGGATAATGCTAAGAAATACATCGAAACAGGACATCATGGCGGAAAAGGAAGCGAAGCTCACAAAGCAGCAGTTGTTGGTGATACAGTAGGTGATCCGTTCAAGGATACATCAGGACCGTCTATCAACATCCTGATCAAACTTATGACAATTGTTTCACTTGTATTTGCACCGTTATTCTTATCAATCGGTGGATTACTGTAAGAATTGAATAAAGTAAAAGAAATCCTTCATTTGCGGGAAACCGCAGATGAGGGATTTTTTTGTAAAAGGCACGAATTATTTGATTTATAAATAAGATAAGCAAATTATAGTTAAATACGATAAGACAATCTATAGAAATAGGATTGGTTTGATGTTAGAATGAAAAAGTGATGTAAGATGACAAAGGAGAGAGAAAAATGATAGAAGAAAGTATGATTCGGGAAAAATTTATAAAAGGATATGATTGCTCTCAGGTCGTTCTGTCTTATTTCGCAGAGAGACTTGGGATTACGGAAGAGATGGCGAATAAAGTCTCGGCTTGTTTTGGAGGTGGAATGATGCATGGGGATACATGCGGTGCATTTACCGGAGCAATCATGGCTGTTGGATTAAAATATGGACACTGGGATGTGAATACTCTGCTTCGGCAAAAAGAAGAAATGATGAACAAATATGCAGAATTTAGAGCATTGTTTCTGGAAAAGTTTGCAACAAACAGTTGCAAAGAGTTATTAGGCTATGATGTATCGCTTCCGGAACAGCTTGAAGAAGCACTTTCGAGTGGCAGAATGCTGGATTTTTGTCCTAAAGTAGTGGAAAGTGTGATTGAAATGTTGGAGGAAATATTATAGATGAAAGATGCACTTATTTTATTTACGAGGGTGCCGATACCAGGACAGACAAAGACCAGGCTGATGCCTTTTCTAACTGGGGAAGAGTGCGCGCGTCTACATGCCTGCTTTGTAAAGGATATATATGAAAAAGCAAAGCAGGTGGATGCGGATATTTTCGTGTTTTTTACACCAAAGGATGAAAAGAAGCTGCTACAGCAAGTTCTTGATAATGAGACAGTATGTCTTCCACAATTTGGTGATGATCTTGGTGAAAGGATGAAGAATGCGATTGGAATCGTACTGAGAATGGGGTATGAGAAAGTAATTCTGATCGGGACAGATATTCCGCAGATTCATCCGGAAACACTGAAAAATGCATTTGATAATCTTGGGGGAAAAGATATTGTGATTCATCCTACATTTGATGGAGGGTACTATCTGATCGGAATGAAAAAAGAATATGATTCTATATGGAAAATTGAACGATACGGAACGAATACAGTTATTTATGATACCTTACAGCACATGAGAAATGAGAAGCTCTCTACGGCGGTAGGTCAGATGTATTATGATGTGGATGATAAGGGAGATTTGTACCACCTGTATGAGGATATTGAAAAGGGAGCAATTTGTAACTGTCCAATTACGATTGATTATCTGGAACTGGGACTGAAAGGAAAGCTGGATAAAAATTATGAATAAGTGGGATTTGGATGCATGTATCCATTGTGGAAAATGTACCAGAAGTTGTCTGTTTCTGGAAAAATACGGAATTGATCTGCCGGTATTAAAAGAAAAACCGGAGCTGGCATATCATTGTTTCTTGTGTGGAACCTGCGGGTGTGTCTGTCCAAAAGGAATTGATGGAAAAGAGATTGCACTTGACAGTCGGAGAAAATTGGTTGAAGACGGAGGTGGGAAGCTTCTTGATAATTCATATGACGGACTGCTCTTAGAAAAGAATCCGTATAAATTTGCAAATTACCGCCATTCAAAAAAGAAAGCAGTTTTTTTTACGGGATGTAATTTTCCGTCTTTTTTTCCGAAAACGACAGATAAGTTGGTGGAAGAATTCGCAAAATATGATGTGGGAGTTGTATATGACTGTTGTGGGAAACCGATTGAAGAACTGGGACTTGTTTCAGAGGCAGCGGGGATCATTGAGCGAATCAACTGGAAATTAAAAGAGTCAGGAGTAGAACAGGTGATCATGGCATGTCCGAACTGCTATTATTTTTTAAAAGGACGACTGGATGCGGAGATTATCAGTGTTTACGAAAAAATGGCAGAGCTTAAAATTGGAAATATTTATCAAAAAGAAAGGATTCCAATGTATTATCCATGTCCGGACCGAAAAGACAGAAAGTTTGAATATGATATGAAGCCATTCCTTGTCGGAAAGGTAGAAGATGCATTCAGAGATGTACAGTGTTGCGGGCTTGGTGGATGCGCAGCTGGAAAAGAAGCGGATGTGGCACAGGCACTGACAGACCGTGTAAAAGCATCGAGGGAGCCGGAACTTTATACATATTGTGCTTCGTGCATCTGTAGTTTCAGAAGGAGAGGATATGAAGATGCAAAGCATTTGCTACCGCTTATTATGGGAATCGATGAAAAGGTACCTCTTGGGAAAACACCTATTTTGAATCGGGCAAAATGTAAATTTAAATAGGGGAGTCGTGGGAAAAGAATGACGATTAAAGAATTAGAGGAATTTCGGATGATTTGTCTAAGAGGAAGTCTTGCGAGGGCTTCAAAAGAGCTTTTTATGTCACCACAGGGACTCAGCCGTGTACTGAAAAATCTGGAAAATGAACTGGAATGTACGTTGCTTGACAGGGTTGCCTCCGGGATAGAACTGACAGAGAGCGGACAGAGGCTGTATGATTATGCGAATACGGTTCTTAGCGAATATGACAAATTGAAAAAAGAAATTGATATGATACGTGCGAGTGAGGAAGGGACAGTAGAACTTCTGGTTGCCTATGATATCCTGCGTTACCTGACGCCAGACTGTATTCTGGAATTTCAGAAGAAATATCCGAATGTGACATTTTCTTATATGGAATATCCGGATCGGATCGTAGAGAAAATGCTGCTTGACAAAGAAGGGAATGTGGCATTGTCGATCGGACCATTTGCAGGAGATTGTTTTGATATGAAAAGTTTAAAAAAATGCAGTCTGGGGCTTCTGGTCTATGAAGGACATTCTCTGGCGAAAAAAAGAGAAGCAACTATTCTGGATCTGGAAGGCGAGCCTCTTTATCTTGAAAACAGCAGTTTTAAACTCAATGAGTTTATTCAGAGCAGATGCTGGAACCGGGGATTTGAACCGGATATTGTATTTGAGACAAATGGATTTGATCTCTGCTATAAAATGTGCCGGCTGAAGAGAGGGATTTCTGTGACGATTGACTTTGTCCATGAAGATATGAATACAGAGGGGCTGGTCATGATTCCTTTCGCAGAAGATGATATGATCTGGGAAATCGGTCTTCTTACGCTGAAGGACAGAGCAATGGAATCATCGGTAGAAAAATTCTATAAGTATATAGAAAAATACAATAGCTAAACGAAGTGTTGAGGGGCAACAACAAAGCAGGAATGAAAAACAGCGTGCTTTTTGTTAATAATTTGTTATAATGAAGGACGGAGAAAATGAAGGAGGAAAATTTTAATGAAAAAGAGAATTGCAGCGCTGCTTTTAAGTACTGTGATGGCGTTTTCCTTAACAGCATGTGGAAACAGCGCAAAGACAGAAAAAGCAGACAACAAAGAAACCAAGCAGACAACCGAAGCCGTAGAGGATATGAGCTTCGATGAAATGGTGGATGCAGCCAAGGGTACAACCGTTACATTTTACGGATGGGGCGGAGATGATAGCTTAAATGACTGGCTTGATAACTACTATGCACCGCGTCTGAAAGAAAAATATGACATCACACTGGAACGTGTACCGATGGATATTGATGCGATTTTAAGTCAGCTTTCCGGTGAAATTTCAACAGATAAAAAAGATGGCGATATCGATATGATCTGGATTAATGGAGAAAACTTCAAGACCTGTAAAGAAAACAACATGCTTTACGGACCGTTTGCAGAAGAACTTCCGAACTTCCAGTCTTATATTGATACAGATGATGAAGAGACAAATGCAGACTTCTGCTTTCCGATTGAGGGATATGAAGCTCCATACGGAAAAGCACAGCTTGTTATGATCGCAGATACAGCAGTAACACCGGATCTTCCGACAAACACAGATGAGTTCATGGAGTTCTGCAAAGCGAACAAAGGAAAAGTAACTTATCCTGCATTACCTGACTTTACAGGAAGTGCATTTGTTCGTAATGTGATTTACGATATCTGCGGATATGAACAGTTTATGGATATGGAAGCTGATAAAGAGACTGTAAAAGCAGCAATTGAGCCAGCTCTTGAATATCTGCGTGAACTGAATCCATACCTGTGGAATGAAGGAAAGACTTTCCCGAAGGATTCTACGGCACTGACCAATATGTACTCTGACGGAGAAGTTGTAATGGATATCTCTTACAGTGCATATTCAACAGCTACCAATATTGAAAATGGTACTTACACAGAAACATCTCAATCCTTCCAGTTCGATAAAGGAACAATTGGAAATACAAATTACATTGCAATTGCAGCAAATTCAGGAAACGTAGCAGGAGCCCAGGTAGCAATCAACGAGATGATGGATCCGGAAGTACAGGCAGATCGTTTCACAGAGATCCGTACCATTCCGGTTGTAGATTACAACAAATTAAACGATACACAGAAAGAAGCATTTGATAAAGTTGAAATCGGTAAGGGAGCAATCTCTCAGGATGAACTTTTATCAAAACGTCTTCCGGAAATGCCTTCCGCACTTGTACCGATCATCGAAGAGATCTGGGCAGAGGAAGTAGTAGGAAAATAAAATGAAGAAAAAAATGACACCTTATATACTGTTGGTGCCGCAACTTATATTAGGCGTAGTTTTTATTATTGGTCTGGGAACTGGAATCATCCAAAGTTTAGGGGTGATTCCAGCTTTTGGGTTAACGGAACCGACGCTGAAATATTATAAGGAGGTACTGACAAGGCCGGATCTTTTGCAGTCATTAAAATATAGTCTGTACATTGCATTTATGTCGGCTTTTCTTGCCACAGTAACAGGAACATTTCTGTGTGCAGTTCTGGTGAGTGCCGGAAAAGTGCGCGGAATCATTATGCGGATTGTTCAGATTCCGATCATTGTTCCCCATGTTGTTGTGGCACTCTTTATTGTAAATATTCTTTCGCAAAATGGAATCCTTGCGAGAATCCTTGCAAATGCAGGACTGATTACGGATCAGCAGCAGTTTCCGATGCTGATCTATGACAGATATGGACTTGGTGTAATTCTTGCCTATCTGTGGAAGGAAATTCCATTCATAATCTATTTTGTGATTGCTCTGATGGCGAATATCAATGGCAGTCTTGGAGAAGCAGCGACCAATCTTGGAGCGAATAAACTTCAGACCTTCATGAAAGTAACGCTTCCTTTATGTATGAATACAGTGCTCAGTGGTTTCCTGATCATCTTTGTATTTGCACTTGGAGCATATGAGCTGCCGTTCATACTTGGAGCAACGACACCAAAGGCGCTGCCGGTTCTGGCTTATCTGGAATATACCAAGCCGGATCTGCGGGCGCGACCGTATGCGATGGCGATCAATGGAATCCTGATCGTGATCGCGCTGATTGCAGCAGTTTTATATTACATATTACTTCGCCGGAGCACGAAGAAGCTGGCAGGTTAGGAGGAACAGGAAGATGAAAAGAAAAAAGAACATCTGGGAAGGCCTGATCATAGGCAATTTTATTTTCCTGGTTATCGTACCGATCCTTACAATCCTTGTCTGGGTGGGAACTGAGAGATGGGCGTGGCCGTCGCTCATACCACAGAAATTTTCTATGAGAGCCGTTAAGGGAATACTGAGAAACCGACAGCAGTTTGCGTGGCTTTGTATATCCAGCCTTTTTATATCTGCGTCGGTTGCTTTCCTGTCGGTTGTGATTGGAACGATGGCGGCAAGGGCACTGGAATGCTATGATTTTTTTGGAAAGAGGCTGTTTTCATTTATCGCGATGTTTCCGTTTCTTGTTCCGGGAACCGTATTTGCAATGGGGGTTCAGATTACATTTATTAAGTGTGGACTTAGCGGAACTGTTCTGGGGGTTATTATTGTCCATCTGATCTGCTCCCTTCCATATGCAGTGACACTGATGCAGGATGGCACAAGAGCGATAGGGGTAAAGCTGGAGGAACAGGCAAGAGTTCTGGGAGCTGGTGCGCTTCAGGCGTTTTTTAAAGTGACGTTTCCGAATCTGTTTCCGGTCATGCTTTCTGCGTTTTCGATGGCATTTGTTGTTTCGTTCAGTCAGTATTTCTTGACGTTGATGATCGGCGGGGGAAATGTCAAAACATTTGCGATCGTCATGGTTCCATATCTCGGAAGCGGAGAACGTAATTTTGCCAGCATTTACAGTGTGATATTCCTGGTGATCATGCTTCTGGTGTTTGGAATACTGGAATGGATCGTGGGACGTTTTACAAAGGCACAGGAAGTAGAATATTATTAGGCAGGAGGAGCACATGAGTCTTACAATTAAAGAACTTTGTGTAGATTTACAAAAGACAAGAATACTGAAGAATATAAATCTGGAGATTAGAACGGGAGAATTTGTTTCGCTTCTTGGCGCCTCAGGCTGCGGAAAGACAACACTGTTAAAAAGCATTGCAGGTCTTCTTGAAACGCAGGAAGGGGATATCCGGATCGATGACACATCGATTACAAATCTTGCACCGGAAAAAAGAGGAACCGTGATTGTTTTTCAGGATCTCAGACTGTTTCCGCATATGACGGTAGAACAGAATATCAGCTTTTCGATGGATCTGAAAAAAATCCCGAAAAAAGATAAGCAGGCGCAGGTAGGAGAACTGTTAAAAGCTGTCCAGCTGGAAGGATTTGAGAAGCGTAAGATCCGGGAAATGTCCGGTGGACAGCGTCAGAGGGTTGCGCTAGCAAGAGCGCTTGCGGCAGATCCGAAAATTCTTCTTCTTGATGAACCATTTTCAAGCCTGGATGAGAATCTGCGGTGCGAGATGGCAGATCTGGTAAGAAAGCTGCATCATGAGATGGGGCTTACGGTCGTTATGGTCACGCATGATAAAGAAGAAGCGATGAAGGTGTCTGACCGGATCGCTCTGATGAAAGCTGGAGAAGTGCTTCAGTATGATAAGCCGGAGAGGATGTTCTACCATCCAGAGTCCAGAGCGGTGGCAGATTATATGGGACAGACAAATTATATTTTGGGGAAAGTGGAGAATGGCAGATTCGTAAGCCGGGCAGTTTCATTTGAGACGCAGAAAGCGGAAGGAGAGTATGAACTGATGGTCAGACCATCGGCGATCACGTTGACCGTAGATGAGACGGAAAGAATGTATCAGATTGAAGAAGTTATGTTTGAGGGGGAAACAGCAGAAATCCTGTTGAAGTATGCAGATGGAAAGCTGACAGTATGGATGCTTCACCGTGACTGGATGAAATTGGGGGTAAAAACAGGAGAACTGGTTGGCATCAAAATTGATGAAAGACAGGGGATTTTGTTTCAGAAGTGATAAAAGGAGAATGGTATGCGAAAAATAATTCATGATTGTGACTGTACGTTTGGAATTAACGGGTGTGATGTAGATGATGGACTGGCACTGCTGTATCTTCTGGGGGATACGGAAGCAGAGGTCCTGGGAGTGACGACAACTTATGGGAACAATACGCTGGAGAAGGTTTACGAAAATACAAAGAAGTTTGTAAAGAAAATCGGGCATGACGAGTTGCGCGTTTACAAAGGTGGAGCAACACCTGGAGAAACCGAAAGTGAAGCGGCACATTATCTTGCCGAGATGGCAGAAAAATATGCCGGGGAGCTGGAAATTCTGGTGACGGGTTCCGTGACAAATCTTTATGGAGCCTGGAAACACAATCTTGAGTTTTTTCATCAGGTGAAGAGTATCGTATTGATGGGAGGAACAACAGAACCGCTGATCTTTGCAAAGCGGGAAATGGATGAACTTAATTTCTCCTGTGATCCGTTGGCAACTTATGCGACACTTACCAGTGGAACGGATGTTGCGGTTATTACGGGTAATAATTGCCTGAAGGTACTTTTTACAAGAGAAGAGTATGAAAGAGAACTTTCGGATCTGAGTAAGGGAGTTGTAAGGCTGATCAAGAATGAGACAGATTACTGGTTTGACAATAACTGGGATGAATATGGAATTCCCGGATATTATAACTGGGATGCGATCGCTGCGGCTTACATGATGCATCCGGAACTTTTTGAGACACAGATAGTGGACATGCAGCTGTCAACAGAAAAGCTTACAAAGGGAAGAATGATTCTGGCAGAGGATGAAGCGAAAAAGAACTGCACCCTCAAGATCCCGGTGATCAGAGATGCGGACGAGTTCCGGAGAAATCTGTATGATACCTGGATGAACGTAGAAATTGAAACCGTGAAGTAGAGATGAAAATATCAATTATTATACCAACATACAATGAAGAATCGACAATTGAAAGGCTGATGGAGACACTGGAGCCGCTGAATGAAAGATGTGAGATTCTGTTTGTAGACGGGGGAAGCACGGATGGAACACTGGCACTTTTGAAGGACCGGTATCCGGTGATTCAGTCCCCGAAAGGAAGGGCAAAGCAGATGAACATGGGAGCGGAAGAAAGCAGTGGAGATGTACTTTTTTTCCTGCACTGCGACAGTGAAGTTCCACCTACAGCATTAGAAGAGATTGAGACTGTAATGAAAAAATACCGGGCAGGGTGTTTTGGAATTGCATTTCATTCATATAACTTTTTTATGTTCACCTGCAGGGTGATCTCCAATCACAGGATTAAAGACAGAAAAGTAATGTTTGGAGACCAGGGGATTTTTATTGACCGGAAGTTGTTTTTTGAAGTGGGAAAATTTCCAGAGATGCCGATTCTGGAGGATTATCAGTTTTCACTGATCCTCAAAGAAAAAGGGATTCCGCTTGGGATGACAAGACACAGGATTTATACTTCAGACAGAAGATTTGGCGGAAATACAATCGAAAAGCTGAAAGTAATGTGGCTTATGAACCGGCTGAGAGCCATGTACCGGGATGGTGTTCCGGCAGAAGAGATTGCAAAATTATATAAGGATGTCCGTTAGGGAGTCTGCTTTATGCAGACTCCTTTACTTATTCGGAAAATCAATAAAAGAAATAGAGAAAATCAATGATAAGTGTAAGGGATTTGATTGAATAAAGACTGAAAAAATAATATAATTATAATTTAAAGGGGAAGAAAATATGTCAGTTTATATTCAAAATTTTGTCAAATTTAAGCCGTTTTTAAAAGAACTGGTTTCAAGAGACGTGAAGGTGAAATACCGGCGTTCCATACTGGGGGTTTTATGGACACTGCTGAATCCACTTCTTATGATGACGGTTTTATCCATCGTTTTCTCAAATCTGTTTAAATTTGATATAGAGAATTTTCCGTTGTATTTGTTATGTGGGCAGGTTATTTTTAACTTTTTCAATGACGCTACGACAAATGCAATGTCAGCAATTATCGGGAGTGCATCTCTGATAAAGAAGGTGTATGTACCGAAATATGTATTCGTGATGTCAAGGGTGTGTTCCAGTCTGATCAATCTGATGTCATCCTGTGCAGCGTTATTTCTGATTATGATCGGTATGCATGCGGAACTTCACTGGACAATGCTTCTTTCAGTTGTGCCACTTTTTTTGTTGGTGGTTCTGGCTCTGGGGATTGGACTGATTCTGGCGACGATTGCGGTGAAATACAGGGATGTTCTGCACTTGTATTCGGTGCTGATGGCAGTGCTGATGTATCTGACACCGGTTATCTATCCAATGTCGATTCTGCCGGAATGGTTATACCATCTGGTAATGATAAACCCTCTGACCAGTATTCTGATCATGTTCCGGAATGTTGTGATCTATGGCAGACTTCCAGGTCTGGTGATGCTTCTGGTGACAGCAGCAGAAGCTGTACTGTGTCTTGGAGTGGGATGCTGGGTTTTTTATAAGCATCAGGACGGATTCATCTTTGATTTGTAGGAGTAACAATGGAGAATGAAGTAATCGTAAAAGTAGAGAATGTTTCAATCAAATTCTGTCTGGCATCAGAGAAATTTGACGGATTTAAAGAATATTTTATACAGAGAGTAAAGAAAAAAATTACCTATCAGGATTTCTGGGCATTGCAGGATGTGTCGTTTGAGGTCTATAAAGGAGAAACACTGGGGCTAATCGGTGTAAACGGAAGTGGAAAGAGCACGATGTTGAAAATCATTGCAGGTGTCATGAAGCCAACCCGCGGCAGTGTTAAGACTTCTGGTGTGATCGCACCGCTGATTGAGTTGGGAGCCGGGTTTGATTTTGATCTGACTGCAAAAGAAAATGTATTTCTGAATGGGACGCTTCTTGGATATACGAGAGAATATTTGGAGGAGCATTATGAAGAAATCGTAGAATTTTCAGAATTGGAGCAATTTATGGATGTGCCGGTGAAAAATTTTTCATCTGGAATGTTTTCACGGCTTGCATTTGCGGTCGCAACGATTGGGCAGCCGGATATTCTGATCGTAGATGAGGTATTGTCGGTAGGAGATTTCCATTTTCAGCAGAAATGTGAGGCGAGAATTAACCGGATGAAGGAAAATGGTGCCACGATTCTTTTTGTTTCACATAATATGGAGCAGGTGAGAAATTTGTGCAGTCGGATCGTGTGGCTGGAGCATGGCAGGGTTCACAGTATCGGAGACGCGGATGAATTGTGCAGGGAATATCAGGAAGCAGAATAAGAGGGAAAAATGAAAAAAATAAAAAAGATGGCAGCAGTCATTATACTGATTCTGATTGCATTTATTTATGGACATATTCATAAGACCCATGCTATTTATGACCGGACGGTTGAAAATGATCAGTATATCATGCTGGACGGATCACAGAGTCAGATAACACAGGAGTTTATCTGTGAGGAAGATTCGCTGGATGGAATTCAGGTGAAATGTCAGAATTTGCAGGAAGATCCAGAAGCAGAGATTCGAGTTTATCTTCAGGATTGTGAAAATGGAGGAATTGTCGCAAAATCTGTGAAGAAGGCAGGAGAAATCAAAACGGGCAAATTCAATGAATTTTCGTTTGATACGGTCAGTAGATGCAGAGGGAAGGCGTATAAAGTAGTGTTTGAGAAAGATTTTCTTGCACTTTATGCAGAAAAGACATCAGAAGAAGGAACAAATTTGAAAATAAATAGTGAAGAAAGTGAAGGAACTTTAATTTTAAAGACGGTTACATATCGGTTTGATATAGAAACATTTTGCGTATTTCTGCTGTTAGTATTGTATATCTGTGTTTTCTTTCAGTTTTTGAACTGGTTATTTTCCAGATAGTGTGGAAGTGAGAGGATTTGAAAAATGGAAAATGCTTTTTATATCGCAACATGTCGGTTTCATGTAAAAGAAAAAGACAGATTACTTATTACGGGATATTTTCTGGATAACAGACCAGATGGAAACCGGATTGAAATCCGGCTGGATGAAAAGAAACTATTTTATACAACGGATGGAATCCGTCTTCATCCGTTGAAGTTCCGTAAGATAAGAAAAAGACTTATAACCAAACAGTTTTTTCTTTGGATACATCTTCCGAAAGACTGGAGAGAGGCATCCAGACTGGAGGTAGCACAGTCGTACCGTGGAAAAGAAGAAAAGATGAAGACATTTGCAGTCAGTGAGTTGAAAAAACTGGAAAAATGGCAGGCAAATAGTATTGATAAAGTGAATATGGAAGAGAAAGGCTTCTCAATCGAGGGATGGTATTATAACAGGAAAAATGCATCAATCCGGTTTTTAGATGAGAATCAGAATGAGCTGGAGATGAAAGAAGAAAAAGTACGGCGGCTGGATGTTTTGCGGGAGTATCCGGAATGTAAAAAAGAAGAAATTGTCGGATTTAAGGCATTTTATGAGGAAGTCGTTCCGCGAAAATTAGAAGTGTGCTTTGAAGAGGACGAAAGGCATGCGGAAGAGACAATGAATCTTAAAAGAAAACTGAGACGCCAGAAAATGCAGGATGATCTTCGCAAAGTCAGAATCTATTATCGTCAGTTTGGAGTCCGTGCGGCATTTATCAGGGCGGGTGACAAATTGAGTGGGAAAAACGGTACAGAGTATGAAGAATGGCTGCGAAGACATGAGCCGTCCAGGATCAGACTGTACCGGCAGAAGAGAAAGCAATTTACCCGGATGCCGAAGATTTCGATTGTTGTTCCTCTTTACCGGACACCGGAAAGATATCTGCGGGAAATGCTGGATTCTGTAAGAGGACAGTCCTATCAGAACTGGGAGCTCTGTCTTTCAGATGGAAGCGGGGAAGATTCGTCGATTGCAGGGATTCTGGAAGAATACACAAAGAAGGATAGCCGAATCCGGGTGAAGGACAATAAAAAACAACTGCATATTTCGGATAATACAAATGTGGCACTTGATATGGCAACGGGAGATTATATCGCTTTTATGGATCATGATGATCTGCTGACACCGGACGCATTGTATGAGTGTGTGGCAGAATTGAATGAATATCCGGATACAGAGCTTATTTATACGGATGAAGATAAGATTACGATGGATGGAGAAGAGTATTTCTTCCCTCATTTCAAATCGGATTTTAATCCAGATATGCTTTGTACAACAAATTATTTCTGTCATCTGGTGGTTGTTAAAAAGGAATTATATCAGGCGGCAGGAAAGTTGAACGGCGAATACGATGGTGCACAGGACTATGATTTTGTACTCCGGTGTGTTGAGAAGACCGATAAGATCCGGCATATACCGAAAATCCTATATCACTGGCGAGCATGCGAAGGATCTACAGCAGGCAGTGCAGACAATAAATCCTATATTGTGGATGCAGGTGCAAAAGCGGTAAGAGCGCATTACAGAAGAATGGGAATTGAAGCAGAAGTCATTCCAACGAAGTATCCGGGAATGTACCGGACGAAATATCCGGTAAAACAAACACCTAAGATATCGGTTATTATTCCGAACAAAGATCACACAGATGATCTGATCAAATGCCTGCGATCGATCCGGGAAAAAAATACCTATGAGAATATAGAAATTCTTGTTATAGAAAATAACAGCCAGAAAAAGAAAACGTTTAAAGATTATAGAAGGATCATGCATGAGTATCCAAAAGTTAAGGTTCTGTACTGGAAAGGAGAAGGATTCAATTATCCGGAGATCAATCAGTATGGAATTGATCATGCGACCGGCGAATATCTGCTGTTTCTGAACAACGATACAGAAATGATCGGCAATGACTGTATTAAAGAAATGTTGAGCTATTGTATGCGGGAGGATGTAGGTGCTGTCGGAGCGAGAATGTATTACGAAGATGGAACGCTTCAGCATGGAGGAGTGATCATCGGACTTGGAGGAGTGGCAGGACATGCATTCCTTGGCATAGACGGAGATTCGCCGGGATACTTTGCGAGGGCGCAGGTGGTCCATGATCTGAGTGCGGTGACCGCAGCCTGTATGATGATGAAAAAACGGGTGTATGAAGAAGTTGGAGGATTTGACTCGAAGTTTGCGGTGGCATTTAATGATGTAGATCTGTGCCTGAAAATACGAAAAGCCGGATATCTGATCGTATATGATCCATATGCGGAACTGATTCATTATGAATCCAAGTCAAGAGGATATGAAGATACGGAAGAGAAAATCGAACGTTTCCACGGAGAAGTAAATCTGTTTCAGACAAGGTGGAAAGATTTTCTGAAAAAGGGTGATCCATATTACAGTCCGAATCTGACACTGGATCATAATGATTTTGGACTGAATCATCTGGCAAAAGTGGAGAGGAGATAGGAGATGTTCAATAAAATGTCTCTGTATCGGGTAAAAAAAGGATTCGTATATCTGCGGTACTTTGGACCAAAAGAGTTTCTGATACGATTAAAAGAAAGAATCCGTATTCAGAAGATTGATTATGAAAAATGGTATGAGAATCACAGACGAACAGAAGAGGAATTGGAAAGTCAAAGGCAGGAATCATTTGCGTATGCACCCCTGATCAGTATTGTCGTGCCGGTATATCAGGCACCGGAAGAATTTTTGAGACAGATGATTCTGTCTGTATGCCGTCAGACGTATAAAAATTGGGAATTATGTATGACTGTTTCAGATGAAGAGAGACACAGAATGGAAGAAATTCTGGAAGAGGATGAGTTCAAAGAAAAAGCGATTCACCTGATCGGTATTTCAGAAAACAGAGGAATTTCTGAAAATACAAATGCAGCGATAAAGGAAGCTACCGGAACATATATCGGTTTTTTGGATCAAGATGATCTGCTCGCGCCGGATGCATTGTACGAGATGGTAAAGAAGTTGAATGAGTATTCGGAGGTCGGACTTCTTTATTCAGATGAAGATAAAGTGACGGCAGATCTGAAAAAACATTTTCAGCCGCATTTTAAACCAGATTTTAATCTGGATCTGTTGCGAGCCAATAACTATATTTGTCATTTTTGCGTGATAAAAAAAAGTCTAATTGAAGAAATAGGTGGATTAAGAAGTGATTTTGACGGAGCACAGGATTACGATCTCGTTTTCCGCTGTGTGGAAAAAACGATAATGGCGCATGTGCCGAGGATTCTTTATCATTGGAGGGTACATCAGGTTTCTACTGCGGACAATCCAATCAGTAAAACTTATGCATTTGAGGCTGGACAGCGTGCCATAGAAGCACATCTGCTAAGATGTGGTGAACATGCAGAAGTTTTACCGGAACTGGATAGAGGGTTTTATCGTGTCCGGTATAAGATGCAGGGGAATCCAAAGATTTCCATTCTGATTCCCAATAAAGATCATATAAAAGATTTGGAGAAATGTCTACAATCGATTTCCAGATCGGATTATAAGAATTATGAGATCATAATTATCGAAAATAACAGCGAAAAAGCGGAAACATTTGCTTATTATAAAACAATAGAGTCAGACCGGATCCGGATTCTGAAGTGGGAGGGATCATTTAATTATTCGGCGATCAACAACTACGCAGTAAGCGAGACTGATGGAGAATATCTGGTACTTCTGAATAATGATACAGAAGTGATTGGAAAGGACTGGCTAGGAGAAATGCTTGCGAACTGCCAGAGAAAAGAAGTCGGGATTGTCGGAGCAAAGCTTTATTATCCAAATGGTCAGGTGCAGCATGCTGGAGTCATTGTTGGGATTCGGGGAATTGCTGGTAATATGTTCCGGGGACTTCCAAAAGGTTATTCCGGGTATCTGCACAAAGCAAGTACTCAGCAGGATTTGTCAGCGGTGACCGCAGCCTGTATGATGGTAAAGCGTTCTGTATATGAAGAAGTGGGTGGATTTGAGGAGCAACTTGCAGTGGCGTTCAATGATATTGATTTCTGTCTGAAGGTACGCAGATGTGGATATCTTGTAGTGTATGATCCTTATGTGAAACTGTATCATTATGAATCCAGATCGAGAGGGGCAGAAGATAATGAGGAAAAGATCAGAAGATATCAGTGTGAGATTGATTATGTACGCCGGAACTGGTCTGAAATCATGGAAAAAGGAGATCCGATGTACAATCCTAATCTTACGCTGGTGAAGTGTGATTATTCTTTGCGTGAAAAAGAAGATGGATAGAGAAAAGATGGTGGTATTTTGATAAAGAACAATCAGCGGATGTTAAATAAAGCGCAGGTATGTATGGATGCGGGAATCATTGGTGCTACATATTTTTTCTCATGGTATCTGAGATTTAAAAGTGGGCTTTTTGTGCAGGACGCAGGGGTTCTGCCGGCGAAAACGTATTTTTCAGCTTTGTTTTTAATAATCCCTGGATATCTGCTTTTGTATAGTATTTTTCAGCTTTATATGCCGAGGAGGGTAAAAAGTTACCGTAAGGAGCTGATGGATATCATCCGTGCCAATGGAATTGGATTTATGATCTTTATCCTGGTACTTTATTTTATAAAGCAGGAGCATTTTTCAAGACAGATGCTGTGTATTTTCTTCTTTATAAACATCTCGCTGGAATTTGCTTCGAGATATCTGCTTCGCACAATTTTGTGGAAAATGCGAAAGCAGGGACTGAATCAGAAACATATCCTGATGATTGGAGAGAGTCAGATGGCAGAACAGTATATGGACAGGCTGAGAGAGAATCCAAAGTGGGGATATCAAGTGTTTGCCCATCTGAAAGATGAAGAGAAACTGGAAAGAATACTGGAGGGGAATGAACTGGATGAGGTTGTGATTGCGCTTCGTGCGGAGGATTATGGAAAACTGGAGCGGATTGTGGATGTCTGTGAGAAGGCAGGGGTACACACGAAAATGATTCCTGATTTTGGAAATGTGATTTCTACCAGGCCTTATATTGAGGATGTGCAGGGGATTCCGGTGATTCATGTCCGCAGAGTTCCACTGAATATCATGCGGAACAGGGTGGCAAAGAGGGCAGTTGATCTGATAGGGGCAACGGTTGCAATCATTCTTTTTTCACCGGTCATGCTGCTTACTGTGCTGGTGGTTGCCTTGACAGAGGAAGGGAGTGTGATCTACCGGCAGGAAAGAGTTGGACTGCATAACCAGGTATTTTATATGTACAAATTTCGGTCTATGATCATGCAGGATGAAGAAAAGGAAAAAGCAGAATGGTCTACCAGGAATGATCCGAGGATTACACCGGTTGGAAAGCTGATCCGCAGAACAAGTATAGATGAATTGCCGCAGCTTTTTAATGTGCTGAAAGGGGAGATGAGTCTGGTGGGACCAAGACCGGAAAGACCGCAGTTTGTGCAAAAGTTCCGGGATGAAATTCCACGTTATATGGTAAAACATCAGGTACGTCCGGGAATGACTGGATGGGCGCAGATCAATGGCTACCGGGGAGATACTTCCATTGAGAAGCGGATCGAATATGATCTTTACTATATTGAGAACTGGACAATGATATTTGATATGAAAATATTGATTCTGACAATTTTTAAAGGATTTTTTGACGGAAGATGAAGATAGATGTGATCATACCGGTCTACAGACCGACAGAAAAACTGCATAAAGTATTGTACAGGCTCTGCAGACAGACGCACCTTCCGGAGCAAATCATTCTGTTACACACCAGGGATGGGATAAAGCTGGATGTTTCGGTTTGTAAAGACCGGGTTTCTGTTACAGAGATTCCGATTTTGGAAAAAGAATTTGATCATGGAAGAACCAGAGAGCAGGGAATCTGGATGTCAGATGCAGATATTGTGGTCATGATGACCCAGGATGCAGTTCCGGCAGATCCGTTTCTTTTGGAAAAGCTTTCAGAAGTATTAAATGAGCATCCGGATGCTGTGGCAGCTTATGCCAGACAGATACCGGGTCAGAACTGTGGTCTGTTGGAAAAATATACGAGAGTTTTCAATTATCCCCCAAAAAGCCAGATTAAATCGCAGAAGGATTTGCCAAAACTGGGAATAAAAACTTATTTTTGCTCCAATGTGTGTGCTGCTTATCGGAGAGGAGTCTATCTGGAACTGGGAGGATTTCCGCATCCGGCCATCTTCAATGAAGATTTGATCTTTGCAGCAGGAGCAATCCAAAATGGATGGAAGATTATTTATAAAGCAGATGCACGGGTGATTCATTCTCATGAGTATACTTACAGAGAGCTGATAAGGAGAAATTTTGACCAGGGTGTATCGCAGGCATGTCATCCAGAAATATTTGAAAAAGTAAAGTCAGAGAAAGAAGGCATACACCTGATTTGCACACTTGTGAAAAAGCTTTTAAAAGAAAGAAAATATTTGCAGATTATACAGCTGTTTGTGGAAAGCGGGTGCAAATATCTGGGCTACCAGATGGGAAAACATTACCGACAATTACCGGAAAGTTTCATCATGAAACTGACAATGAATCATAATTACTGGAGAGGAAGGAATGATGAGGATGCTTAAAAAAATTGCAGGATGGTCATGGAAGAAAAAGATAATAGTGATTATTTGCGTAGTGTTGACACTTGTTCTGGGGGCGGCAGGTGCCGTATTCGGATATGCTGCCAGTAAAGTGAACAAAATTCAGAAGATTGAAGTAAAAAAAGAAACGTTGAAAGAGTCTATTACAGAAGAGGTGGAGCATAAAAGCGGATATCTGAATGTGGCAGTATTCGGGCTGGATTCTAGGGATGGGTCACTAGATAAAGGAAATCGAAGTGATACGATCATGATCGTAAGTTTGAATCAGGAAACTTATGAAGTGAAAATGGTATCGGTGTACCGTGATACTTTTATGCGGCTGAAAGATGGAAGTTATAATAAGGCGAATGCAGCCTATTCTTATTTCGGACCGGATGGGGGTGTTGCTCTTTTGAATGAGAACATGGATATGAACATTGAAAAGTATGTATCTGTGAACTTTAATGCCTTAGTCGATGTAATTGATGCGGTGGGAGGAATGGATCTGGAGCTGACTGATGCAGAAGTAGTCCACATGAATAATTATTGTGTGGAGACTTCTGAAGTAACCGGAAAAAGTTATAAGAAGATTGAGCCGGAAGTCGGAGGTAGCTATCATCTGAATGGAGTACAGGCGGTTTCTTATGCGAGAATCCGTTATACAGATGGTGGAGACGCGCAGCGTACAGTGCGTCAGAGAATCGTCCTTTTGAATATCATGCAGAAGCTGCAGCAGATGGACCTGACGACGATCAATAAGATTGCTGACAGTGTTTTTCCACAGATTGCAACCAATTTTTCTTTTACTGAAATTCTGAATTATGCGAAAGATTTTCAAAAATATAGAGTAGGTGAAACACTTGGATTTCCAAATGTAAGATATTCCAAAATGCTTTCTGGAGTGGGAAGTACAGAAATTGCAGATACACTGGCATCCAATGTTGCCGAGGTACATCAGTTCCTGTTTGGAGATACAGATTATCAGGTATCCGGGACGGTAAAAGGAATTGATGATGAAATAAACGATGCGCTTTCCAGTGGAAAATATGAGGAAGCAGACGAAACTGAAAAAGAGGATGAAAAATCGGAAGATAAGACATCTGAGGAAACAAATCATACAGAAACAAATATAAAAGTAACGGAAGATGGAAATGCAGGAACGGATTCCGGCAGTTCATCGGGAGACAGTGGTTCGGGTTCGCAGGCAGTGACAGAACCACAGCAGCCGGATACAGAGACACTACCGGATTATTATGAGGAAGATTACTATTACGGTGATGATTAGAGGAGGAAAAAGGAAATGAGAAAAAGAACAAAGTGGTTATGCAGTGTATTGCTTGTTGTAACAATTGGTCTGACAGGATGTGGACAGAAACAGAAGACAGAAAGTAGGGCAGAGAAATCTGATGAAAATCATTTTGTAGGAGAGTGGATTGTTGAGCCGGAGTATGCAATCAGCAAGGTTGGAGATGAAAATACGCTGTTTGTAGATGGAAGGGGAGAAAAAAAGGCAATCCTTGGAACTGTAAAAGGTGCAATTGCTACAGTATGGCAGGACTGGAGTATTACAGAAGGAAAGCAGGGAGATGAGAAATGGGGGTGCATCCAGGAGCCGGAACAGCTGGAAGAGACTCTTGGCAATCTTGGAATTACAAAGGATAAAGAAATTATTCTGATCGGTGAGACCTTAGACGGATGGGGAGATGATGCGAGACTTCTCTGGGAACTCCGAGCGGCCGGATATGAAGATGTGAAGATGGTAGATGGCGGATGGAAGGCGTTGAAAGATAGTGGAATCAAGACACAGTTCCTCGCATCCAAACCGGAACCGGCAGAAGTAAAAATCGATGAAATTGATTATTCCCATGTGATGACAACCGAAGAATTACAGAAGAATTATGACGAGTACAAAATTGTGGATGTGCGTACTGATGAAGAATATGAAGGAGCAATTCTGTATGATGAAGCAAAGGGAGGACATCTTCCGGGAGCAATTCATATCCGGTACACAGATTTATTCGATGATGCTGGATATCTGAAATCCAATGAAGAACTGACAAAAATGTTTGAGGATGCCGGACTGTCTAAAGATGATGAGATCGTCACTTATTGTACAGGAGGAATCCGCTCGGCATATACACAGCTGGTAATGGAAATGTGCGGATTTGAACATACATACAATTATGATCAGTCATTCTGGAGATGGGCTGTTGTTGGAGATGTAGAATAATGGTTAGCGTTTTGATGTGTACTTATAACCGGAGATTTTGTTTGAAACAGGCGATTGACAGCGTACTTTGTCAGACGTATCCGGATTTTGAATTTGTCATCGTAGATGACGGATCGACCGACGGAACAGAAGAACTGATTAAAAGCTATCAGGATCCACGGATCAGATATTTTAAACTGGATCAGAATTCGTTTTACTGTTATGCGGCAAATCAGGGGCTTGATCACTGCCAAGGAGACTATGTGGCATTTATGAACAGCGATGATGCATGGTTGCCGGATAAACTGGAAAAACAGGTGTCAGTTATGGAACAGAACCGAATGCTTGGTGCATGTTTTACAAGAGTGTATCTGGTAGATGAGAGCGGCAATGAGATATCGGAAGAATGCAGAGATATGGTAGCACTTTTTGACAGAAAGTGTACGACACAGAACGAATATCTGCATACGCTTCTGCAATCTGGAAATTTTCTTTGTCATCCTTCGGCGCTGGTCAGAAAATCCGTTTTGGACAAGATTGGATATTTCAATCTTTTGTATCGTCAGTTGGCGGATTATGATCTGTGGCTTCGGCTTGTAAGTGAGTCAGAGATCACGATTTTGGAGAAACGGCTGATTCGGTTTCAGTGGGATATAAAAGGGAAAAAACAGATCAGCATGTCGACAAGAGAAAATTCGGTGCGTTCATTTAATGAATCTGTTATGATCCGAAAAAACTACATTGAAAAGATGTCTGAAAAAAAATTTTTCCAGTTTTTCAGGGGAGATTTTCAGAATCCGGATTCTACATCACATTTACAACTGGAATTTGAAAAGGCATTCTGGCTGATGAAATGTACAACTAAAGAGCCAGGACTGAAAGCGGCAGGGATGGAAATGCTGGAGAGGGCCATGAGAGAAGAGAATGCAATGGAAACTTTAAGAGCGCATTTTCATATGGATATTTTTGATTTGTATCAGTGGACTGGAGAGCATATGTATAAGACGCCATGGCTGATAAGTGAAATTGAAGAAGGAAGCCAGCAACTGGCGTATTATAAAGATATTATCAGACAGAAAGATGAGTATATCGGGCAGCAGAAAGAACAGCTTGAAAAACAAAATACAGCGATTGAACAGCAGCAGGAATATATAGAAGGACAGCGAAGGCAGAACGCGCATTATGAAAAACAGCTGGATGAACTTGGCAGACGGATGGAACAGAAAACAGGGCAGCTTAAGAAATATGAGGATAAGATCAGGGAGCAGGATGAAATGATCCAGACATATGCAAATTCAACCAGCTGGAAAATAACAGAACCGATGAGAAAAATCATGCGTCTGCTGAAAAAGTGATTTATAGAAAAGATAAATATACTTAATCCGGGATAAGGACAATCAATTAGTGAATAGATTGCAGATATGTTATAGTTAGAAGAAAGAAGATTAGACGAGGAGAAAAGATTATGAAAAGAACAGCATTATTTCTTGCAGGAATTCTTGCGATTTCATCACTTTCAGGATGTGGTGCAAAGAATTCGGCATCAGACAGCAGTGAACCATTTGAAGGAAAGTATGTAGTAACCGCCGATTATGTGAAAGAAAATCTGGACGATATCATCGTAGTGGATGCAAGAGGTGAAGATGAGGCGAAAAAAGGTACTGTAAAAGGTGCAGTGGCAACGACATGGCAGTATCTGGCAACCTGTGAAGACGGGGAAGCGGGGGATGCAAACTGGGGATGTATTCTTGATACAAAGCGCCTGAGCGAAAGATTAGGAGAACTTGGGCTGGCAAAAGATAAGGAAATCGTGCTTTTTTCAAATGCGGAGAAAGGCTGGGGAGAAGATGGCAGGATTGCATGGGAGCTGATCGCGGCAGGCTATGAGGATGTGAAAATCGTAGATGGCGGAATCAAAGCACTGAAAGCAGCAGGAGTTGAGACTGTCAAAGGAGTAGCAGAGCCGAAACCGGTATCGGTAGAAATTGATTCGATTGATGAAACGCATGTGATCAATACGGATGAGCTGAAAGAGATTTATGACGACTGTAAAATTGTGGATACCCGTACAGATAAAGAATACAATGGAAAGACAATGTATGGGGAGGCAAATGGGGGACATCTTCCAGGGGCAATCCAGATCCGTTATACGGATTTATTTAACAGTGACAGTACATTAAAGAGTAATGAAGATCTGACCAAGATGTTTGAAGATGCAGGACTTTCAAAAGAGGATCATATTATTACTTACTGTACCGGAGGAATCCGTTCAGCTTATATGCAGCTTGTAATGGAAATGTGTGGCTTTGAAAATTCAGAGAACTATGACGAATCTTTCTACAGATGGTGTGTGGAAGGAAATCTGGAGAAATAAAAGAGAAGCAGATCAACGAGATCTGAACGTCGTATGAATATGAATGGATTTGAAAAAGCGGGACGTTGGCAATTTAGTCAGCGTCCCGCTTTTGTAACCTTTTTGGGAATAATTATTATTTTACAATTTTTTTCTTACCGAATGCAATGATTGCGCCAAGAGCAGCGAGCATTGCAACTGCGAGAGCAGCGATAGGAGCGGTATCTCCTGTCTTTGTTGTAGCAGCAGTAGTGGTTTTACCGTTATTCTGGTTTTTATTGTTATCTTTGCCATTGTTGTCTTTCTTTGTATCAGGATCAGCGACAGGATCTGTTACAAAATGCTTCTGGATCACTTCACTCTTTGCACCATTTTCGATGGTGAATACATTTGTGATTCCGGCTTCTTTGAGAAGCTGAGTTGCTTTTGCAGCACCTCTTGCACCACTGTTGCAAAGAACATAAATTGTTTTTCCTTCAAAATCTGCTTTGTGAGCAGCTACATATTCTGTAAATGCTTTTGCAAGATCATCCGGAAGTTTGTTATCTTTGTCAAAAAGTGGAAGGGAAAGGGATCCCTTTAAGTGTCCTTTGGTGTAAGATTCTGTAGAACGTACATCAAGGATCAGGTAATTCTTTGTATCAGACATTTTATTGATCACATGAGTATCAGATACATAAATGGAAGCAGCTTTTACATCTTCATTTTTTGCACCACCAGTGATGGTATGAACTTTTGCAAGATCATATCCGGCAGCTTTTAATAAAGCAGTAGCAGCTCTTGCACCACTTGCACCACTGTTACAGAGAAGATAGAGATCTTTTTTCTCAAGAGTGGCTTTGTTGTCTGTTACATATTTTGTGAAATCTTTGGAAAGCTGGTCATCTGTAGTTTTTGCAACACCATCAGCATTAAATACTGGTGTTGAGATAGAACCTTTCAAATGTCCGGCACCATAGTTGCCTGTTGCACGAACATCAAGGATTGCTACATCGTCTTTTCCAACAGCAGCAACAGCTGTTTTTCCATTTACAGCATTTCCATCTGTTCCTGACATTGCGTACAGGAGTTCCAGGCCTTTTGCACCGTTTGTTATGGTGTATACTTTTCCATCTTCCTTAGTGCTTGTGTTATAGCCAAGTTCTCCAAGAAGTTTGGTTGCTTTCTGAGCCCCTCTTGCACCACTGTTGCAGATGATGTAGATTGGTTTGTCTTCTGTTATTTTGGAAGGAATTTCTTCTTTGAAAGCTTTTTCAAGTGCTTCAGCTTCAGCTGTGTCAAGTTTGTTGTCGGCGTCAAACAGAGACTGTGAAATGGATCCTTTCAGAGTGCCTGTTTTAGCCTGTGCTTTTGTAGAACGCACATCAATGACATATGCAGTTCCTTCTTTTGCAGCTGAAATAGCATCGTTTCCAGATACAAATTTGTAACCATCTACAGTTACGAAAGCACCGTTTACAGTTTCATCTTTCGCACCACCGGTGATGGTATAAATCGTGTTTTTGTCAACACCGTTGTCTGCAAGCAAAGCAGTAGCGGCTCTTGCACCTCTTGAACCACTGTTGCAGAGAACGTATACTTTTTTGCCTGTGAAAGTGGAAATGTTGGCTTTTACATAGTCAGCGAAAGAAACGGCATAAGAATCCTTATTAGTTTCTGCAATTGCCTGTTCACCTTTTTCATTAATATAGAACACAGGAAGAGAAATAGAATTCTTCAGATGTCCCTTTGTATAGTTTTCTGTTGTACGTACATCGATGATTACTACATCAGATGAATCAACAGCAGCTACGGCTTCAGCACCGGTTACAGCGTTGTTTGTTCCAAGGAATGCGTAACGAACTTCAAGGCCTGTTGCTCCGTAAGTAATAGTGTGAATGTTGTCAAGAGAATATCCTGCAGCGTTTAATAAAACGGTAGCAGCTTTTGCACCTGCGTTTCCACTGTTGCAGAGAACATAGATTTCTTTTCCTTCAAGAGCGGAATTTCCGGTTACAGTTTCTGTGAAAGCTACAGCGGTAGGTTCATCGGAACGCTTAACAACACCATCTGAAGTAAATACTGGTGCAGAAATAGAACCTTCAATATATCCCTTGTTGTAGTTTTCAGGTGTGCGTACATCTACGATAACACCAGAGCCGGCTTTTGCATTTTCGATGGCTTTTGATCCGTCTATAGGATTACCATCTGTGCCAAGTTCCGTGTAGCGACCAGCGATATCAGTAATAACATCCGAAGTTTCTTTAGAATCATCAGCTTCAGTAGAAGCTTCTTCTTCAGAAGATTCCCCTTCAGGAACTGTTACTTCTTCCTGGTTTTCCTGATCTTCAGAAACAGTAGTCTGCACATCACTTTCTGTAACGGCATCAGCAACCGGATCAGCGGCAAAAGCTGTCAGAGAGCCGTTCGCAAGTAATGCGAAAGACAGAAATACTGGTAATAATTTTCTTTTCATTTTTCCTCCTTACTCTCAAAAATAGGTTACGATTACATTGTAACAGTTTTTACAAAAATTTCATAATTGTTTTAATCTATATATAAAAACGGAATAGATAAAATCTATAGGTATAATTGAGAGATTTTATTAAACTAACTGCTGTTTCGTGGTAGAATAAAAAGATAAAAGTAGAAAAAAATGCAGGTGGAATAGAAGGACTCTGCGTGATCGAACCGTCGGTGCATGGTGATCAGCGTGGATATTTTATGGAAACTTATAATCAGAAGGATATGGAGGAAGCCGGACTTACGATGAAGTTCGTACAGGATAATCAGTCCGGTTCTGGAAAAGCAGTGCTGAGAGGACTTCATTTTCAGAAGAGATATCCGCAGGGAAAGCTAGTCCGGGTGATCCGGGGAACCGTATTTGATGTGGCGGTGGATATCCGGAAAGGAAGTGCCACCTATGGAAAATGGTATGGAATTGAACTGTCGGAAGAGAATAAAAAGCAGTTTTACATTCCGGAAGGATTTGCGCATGGATTTCTGGTGCTGAGCGACCAGGCAGAATTCTGCTACAAATGTACGGATTTTTATCATCCGGATGATGAGGGCGGGATTGCCTGGAACGATCCGACGATCAACGTTGCATGGCCAGAGCTTGATGTGCCATACAGAATGAGTGAAAAAGATAAAAAGTGGGGAAGGCTGGGAGAATAAGATGGAAAGAATTCAGGGATTAAAAGAATATGTACAGACAGAACATTATCTGGAAGGAATCGGGATCGGGAAAGAAGAGCAGAAGGAAATTCAGATTGCCTATCAGCCACTGGCACAGGGCGAATATAATATCAACTACTGGTTCGTACACCCACTGACCGGAAAGAAACTGGTGCTTCGTGTCAATACAGGAAGCCAGATGCATCTGGAAAATCAGATTGAATACGAATATCATGCATTGGAGCTCCTGGCGGATTCAGGACGGACGCCAGTGCCGGTTTTTGTAGATGGAAGTAAGAAGGAACTGCCGTATGGTGTGATGGTTATGGAGTTTCTGGAAGGGAGTGCACTGGATTATCGGAAGAATCTGATGGAAGCGGCAGAATGTCTTGCGGATATCCACAGTGTTCCGGTAAAAGAAACGGATGGACTGATATCGCCATCGAATCCACTGCAGGCGATTCTGGATGAATGTAATCAGATGGTGCAGACATACTACGAGTCTGATCTGGGAGAAGAAAAGAAAAAAGTACAGATCCGGCGTCTTCTGGAGCTGGGACAGGAGAAGATCAATGAGATCCGGGATTATAGTGGATACAGATGCTGTATTAACACAGAGCTGAATTCGGGAAATTTCCTGATGAATGGCGCAGGAAAAGACAATTATCTGGTTGACTGGGAAAAGCCGCTTTATGGTGATCCGGTTCAGGATCTGGGGCATTTCCTTGCACCAACGACAACTTTCTGGAAAACAGATGTGATTCTGACAGAAGAAGAGATGGCTGATTTTACAAGAAAATATATCCAGGCGGTAAATGGCAGATTTGATGTGAGTGGAATCGAAGAACGTCTGAACATTTTTATTCCGATCACGTGTCTCAGGGGAATTACATGGTGTGCAATGGCGTGGGTAGAATATCAGGAGCCGGGAAGACTGATCCGCAACGAAGAAACATTTAAAAAGATGGAAGACTATTTAAACAGGGATTTTCTGGATATGATCGAAGAAAGATATTATAAATAAAGATTTCAGGGATACGGAGTAATAAAATTCTGCGTATTTCCACATACTACCCATATCGAATAAAATATGGAAAACAAGTGGAACACAGGAGGAATAGAATCAATATGAAAGCTACAGGAATTGTCCGCCGGATCGATGATCTTGGCAGAATTGTCGTTCCGAAGGAAATCAGGCGCACGCTACGTATCCGTGAGGGTGATGCACTTGAAATTTTCACCGACCGGGAAGGAGAAATCATTCTCAAAAAATACTCACCGCTTGGGGAAATGGGAAATTTTGCAGACCAATATGCGGAAAGTCTGGCGCAGACGCTTGGATATCTGGTGTGTATCACAGATACAGATCAGGTGATTGCAGCAGCAGGACCGGGGAAGAAAGAATTTCAGGAACAGCTGATCACAAGACAGCTTGCGGAAGTGATCGCAAGAAGGGAGCAGTTTCTGGCATCCTCTATGGATCGGAAGTTCACGGTCATCGTGTCGGGACAGAATGCAGAACTGAAATGGCAGGTGGTAAGTCCGATCATCTGCGCCGGAGATGCGATTGGTTCTGTCGTGATCCTGGCAAAGGATGGCAGGAAAAAACCCGGTGAGTTGGAACAGAAGATGATACTCTGCGCAGCAGGATTTCTGGGACGACAGATGGAACAGTAAAGGAATATTTCATAAGAATCTCTCATAGTATAAAAGGACAGGAGGGGTTCTTATGGAAAAAAAGCTGTTTGGAAATATCTGTTTTACAAGACTTGTGAAAGCACTGATGCTTTCTTACTTTCTTACGATGCTGATGCTGCTCGGGCTGTCCTTTGGGCTGTATAAGTTTGACTTAAGCGAGAAAACAGTCCGGATCGGGATCCTTGCGGTTTACATAATTTCCACATTTGCCGGTGGATTTGCCATGGGAAAAATGGGGAAGACAAGGAAATTCCTGAGGGGATTTATGCTTGGAATGCTCTATTTTCTGCTACTGCTTGCAATTTCAGCAGGGATCTACCGGAGCGTGCAGGGTGGAATACAGATGATGATCGCCTGGATCCTCTGTGGGGCAGGCGGAATGCTCGGTGGTATGGTGTCCTGAAGGGGCGGAGATGTAATTTTTGCGTTGACGGTATCAAGGGATATGGGCGATACTTTTATTTTTTAATCCGGAGGAAGCAGTTGCTTCGGAAGGAGCAGTAATGACTCCGGGCACTTGCATGAATGTAAGGATTGTAAAGAAAAACTGGATTTTGCCCATTTGTTTCACACATTTGTTTCAGATTGGATTTTTGCGTTGACGGTAAGCTGGAAAATGTGCTATACTATATCGTATAATGAGCAAAGAAGGAGGATATTACAATGAAACACATTAAAACATTGAATACACAGACTCTGAACAATACAGTAAAGAAGGGCGGATGCGGAGAATGCCAGACATCCTGTCAGTCAGCATGCAAGACTTCTTGTACAGTAGGAAATCAGACTTGCGAACACAGCAAATAAGAGATATTTGTAAGTGTAGTGAATAAGTATGACAAGCAGGCAGCGGCTTTAAAGCCGCTGTCATTTGACGTATGAGGAAAAATTTGAAAAATAAGGATAGAAAGGGGTACCGGTTGTGATTCATCAGTACCAGAACAATGGATATAATATTGTACTTGATGTCAACAGCGGATGCGTTCATATAGTGGACGAGCCGGGGTACGAAGTTATTGCATGTCTGAACCGTATGAACGAGAATCAGACAGTGCAGACGCTGAAAGAAGAAAGTACATGGAACCAGCTGAAAGAAGAGTTGGCAGGAAGATATTCCGAAGAAGAACTTAGAGATATATTGGATGATGTGACAGAGCTGACTGCAAACGGACAGCTTTTTGTTGTTGATACATATGAACCTTTTATCGGGGAGGTTATCAAGCGTAAGACAGTTGTGAAAGCACTTTGTTTGCATATCGCACACGACTGCAATCTTGCCTGCAAATACTGTTTTGCAGAAGAAGGAGAGTATCACGGAAGAAGAGCGCTTATGACTTATGAAGTTGGTAAGAAAGCCCTGGATTTCCTGATCGCCAATTCCGGAACAAGAAGGAATCTGGAAGTTGATTTCTTTGGCGGGGAGCCGCTGATGAACTGGCAGGTTGTCAAAGACCTGGTCGCATACGGAAGAGAACAGGAGAAGCTTCATGACAAGCATTTCCGTTTTACTGTAACTACGAATGGTGTACTTCTGAATGATGACATCCAGGAGTTTATCAATAAAGAAATGGACAATGTAGTCATCAGTCTTGACGGACGTAAGGAAGTTAATGACAGAATGCGTCCTTTCAGAAACGGAAAAGGAAGCTATGATTTGATCGTTCCGAAGTTCCAGAAGCTTGCAGATTCACGTAATCAGGAACGCTACTATATCCGCGGAACATTTACCAGAAACAATCTGGATTTTTCAGAGGATGTGAAGCACTTTGCAGAGCTTGGCTTCAAGCAGATGTCGATCGAACCGGTTGTCGGGGATGAATCTGATCCGTATGCAATCCGCGAAGAAGATCTTCCACAGATCTTTGATGAGTATGACAAGCTTGCAAGATATATCATCGAGAAAGATAAAAAGGGAGAAGGATTCAATTTTTTCCACTTTATGATCGACCTGGAAGGAGGACCGTGTCTGTACAAACGTCTGTCCGGATGTGGTTCGGGAACCGAATACCTTGCTGTTACGCCATGGGGAGATTTCTATCCGTGTCACCAGTTTGTAGGTGATGAAGATTTCCTGATGGGAAATGTAAACGAAGGGATTACAAGACCGGAGATCGCAGATGAGTTCCGTTGCTGCAACGTATATACAAAAGAAAAATGTAAGAAATGTTTTGCAAGATTCTACTGCAGTGGTGGATGTATGGCAAACGCATACAAGTATGCAGACGGATTAAATGATTCTTATGATCTGGGATGTGAGATGGAACGTAAGCGCGTGGAATGCGCGATTATGATAAAGGCTGCAATGGCAGACGAAAACTAAGAAAGGGACTTGGACATGAAGAAGAGTAAAGGAATAGTAAGCCTTGTTCTGATTGCTGCACTTTTAGGACTTCTTGGATTTACCTGCTGGCAGGGATTTGGTTCCTCCCACACAGGTTCCGCAAGAAATATCAATCTTGGTCTTGACCTTGCCGGTGGTGTCAGCATTACCTATCAGACAAAAGACAAGAATCCTTCAGCAGAAGATATGAAGGATACGATCTACAAGCTGCAGAAGCGTGTAGAGCAGTACAGTACAGAAGCAAGTGTATATCAGGAAGGGGATGACCGGATCAACATCGAGATCCCGGGTGTATCCGATGCTAATAAAGTTCTGGAAGAACTTGGCAAACCAGGATCACTGGTATTTCAGGATGCAGATGGCAATACCGTTCTTGAAGGAACAGATGTTAAAAATGCAGAGGCTCAGACACAGGAGAACTCTACGACTAAGAACAAAGAATATGTCGTAGCTCTGCAGCTTACCAAAGAAGGAACAACCAAATTTGCAGAAGCAACAGCAGCAAATGTAGGAAAACAGATTTCCATTATTTATGATGGACAGACAATCAGTTCACCAAGAGTTAATCAGGCGATCGAAGGCGGAGAAGCCGTTATCACAGGGATGTCAAGCTATGAAGAAGCAGACAATCTTGCAGCTACCATCCGAATCGGTGGACTTTCTCTGGAACTGGAAGAACTTCGCTCTAATGTAGTAGCTGCACAGCTCGGAGAAGAAGCAATCAGCACAAGCTTAATGGCTGGTGCCATCGGACTTGCCATCATCTTCGTATTTATGTGCTTCGTATATCTGATTCCGGGACTTGCAGCAGGTCTAGCACTTCTGATCTACACAGGACTGATCCTGGTGCTTTTAAATGCATTTAATATCACGCTTACCCTTCCGGGAATTGCAGGTATCATCCTTGGAATCGGTATGGCAGTCGATGCCAACGTTATCATTTTCGCCCGTGTGCGTGAAGAAGTGACAACAGGTATCAGTGTTAAGACTTCCCTGAAGAATGGTTTCCACAAAGCACTGTCTGCGATCGTTGACGGTAACGTAACAACTCTGATCGCTGCAGCTATTCTCTGGTTCAAGGGTTCAGGTTCTGTAAAAGGATTTGCACAGACATTGGCACTTGGTATTGTTGTGTCAATGTTTACGGCACTTGTTATTACCAGGATCATCATTTTCTCTCTGTATGCGATTGGTCTTCGTGATGTGAAATTTTATGCGAAGAAATTCAAAAAAGAAAGAAAAGTTATCGACTTCCTCGGAAAGAAAGCCATTTTCTTTGCAATATCAATTGCTGTGATCGCAGCAGGTTTTGTAACAATGGGAGTCCAGTCGGGAAAAGGTGAAGGTGCGCTGAACTACAGCCTGGAATTCAAGGGCGGTACGGCTACAACCGTAACATTTGATAAAGATTACTCGATCAAAGAGATTGATTCAAAGATCGTTCCGGTTGTAGAAGATGTGACCGGAGATCACAATGTACAGGCACAGAAAGTAAAAGACAGCAATCAGATCATCATCAAGACACAGACGCTGAATCTTGACGAAAGAGAAGCACTTAACAATGCGCTTGCTGATAAATTTGGTGTAGACACATCGACAATTACAGCAGAAAATATCAGTTCTACGGTAAGCTCCGAGATGAGACAGGATGCGATCATTGCAGTTATCATTTCAGCGATCTGTATGCTGATCTATATCTGGTTCCGGTTCAAAGATGTACGTTTCGCATCAAGTGCGGTTCTTGCTCTTTTACACGATTTGTTATTTGTGCTTACATTCTATGCACTTGCAAGAACATCTGTCGGTAATACATTTATCGCATGTATGCTGACAATCCTTGGATATTCTATCAATGCGACGATCGTTATTTTCGACCGTATCCGTGAAGAGCTTCGGGCCATGAAGAGAAACGATGATCTGAAAGCGCTTGTAAACAGAAGTATCACTTATACACTGACAAGAAGTATTTACACAACATTTACTACATTTGTCATGGTAGCGGTTCTTTATATCATGGGTGTAAGCTCTATTAAAGAATTTGCAGCACCTCTTATGGTTGGTATTGCAGGTGGCGGATATTCATCTGTATGTATCACCGGTGCATTATGGTATGTAATGAAAACAAAAATCGGCGGCAAAAAAGCAGCGAAAAAGAAATAACTGACAGAAAATGAGGTGTCGGAGGAGAATCCTCCGGCATCTTTGTATTATCTGACTACCAAAGAAAGGAAAAGAGAAAATGGAGAACTGGGTACTTCTGAGAAAAGGAGCGGATTTTCAGCATATCAGTGAGAAATTCCATATCAGTCCGCGAGTGGCTTCCCTGATAAGAAACCGGGATGTGATCGGGGATGATGCGATCGAGAAATATTTAAACGGTACGATCGCCGATCTGTACGATGGAATGCTGATGAAGGATATGGACAAGGCAGTAGCGGTTCTTGGAGAAAAGATAAAAGAAAATGCAAAAATCAGGATCATCGGAGACTATGATATTGATGGAATCCAGTCGACCTATATTCTTCTGGAGGGATTCCGGATGCTCGGAGCTGATGTGGACAGTGACATTCCGGATCGTATGAAAGACGGGTATGGTCTGAACCGGAACCTGATCGACCGGGCGCTGGAGGCCGACGTGGATACGATCATTACCTGTGATAACGGGATTGCGGCGGCAGAGGAGATCGCCTATGCAAAAAGTATGGGAATGACGATTGTGGTGACGGATCATCATGAGGTCCCGTATACGGAAATTGGCGTGGGACGAAGATATATTCTGCCGGAGGCAGATGCGATTGTGGATCCGAAGCAGGAGGACTGTACTTATCCGTTCAAAGGGCTGTGCGGGGCTGCGGTTGCTTACAAGCTGGTGGAGGCTCTGATGGAAGCCATGGGAAAAGATGCGGAAGATGCAGATTATCTGATGGAAAATGTGGCAATCGCAACGATCGGTGATGTTATGGATCTGGTGGATGAAAACCGTATTTTCGTAAAACAGGGACTGGATATGCTGAAACGGACGGAGAATCTGGGACTGAAGGCGCTGATGGAATGTACTGGTGTGAATGTAGATAAGCTGTCTTCGTATCACATTGGATTTGTGATCGGTCCGTGTATGAATGCCAGTGGAAGACTGGATACAGCAAAGCGTGCCCTGGAGCTTCTGGAGGCAAAGAAAGTGGCGGAGGCGGATCTGCTGGCAGGTGATCTGAAAGCACTCAATGACAGCCGGAAGGATATGACGGCGCAGGCGGTAGAAGAGGCGTTTATCCAGGTGGAGAACAGTGAACTTAAGGATGCAGACGTGCTGGTGGTCTACCTGCCGGAATGTCATGAAAGCCTTGCCGGGATTGTGGCAGGAAGGATCCGGGAAAAATATTACCGTCCGGTCTTTGTGCTGACGAAGGGCGCGGAAGGTTTAAAGGGCTCAGGAAGATCGATCGAGACCTGGCACATGTATGAAGGACTGAACCGGGTAAAGCATCTGTTGTCAAAATTTGGCGGGCATAAGATGGCGGCAGGTCTCTCCATGCCGGAGGAGAATCTGGAACAGTTCCGTAAGGAGATTAACGAAAAATCCGGGATCACACCAGAGGATCTGAATGAAAAGATTGCCATAGATATGCAGCTCCCATTTGAATGTGTCAATGAAAAATTTATCGGAGAGCTTGCGGTTCTGGAACCATTTGGCAAAGGAAATGCACGTCCGGTCTTTGCAGAAAGACAGGTACAGGTGGAAAGTGCGAGAATCCTTGGCAAGAATAAAAATGTGCTGAAGTTGCAGGTGAAGGATCTTCACGGTACAAGGATGGATGCCATGTATTTTGGAGATGTGAATACCTTTGTGGAATATGTGCGTGAAAAATTTGGAGATATTGCCTGTGAGTGTCTACTGCACGGACATGGGCATGGAATTGTTATGGCATTTACCTATTATCCTGATATCAATGAGTATCAGGGAGTCCGTACGCCACAGATTGTGATCCAAAATTATAAATAATTTGAAAAACAGCAATTTTATGCTATACTAATAAATATTGCATATATTTGTAGGTAAGGTGGAGAAGAAAGATGAAAAAACTTGAAGAATATGTTGTCAGCATTCCGGATTATCCGGAAAAAGGAATTATTTTCAGAGATGTAACCAGCATTCTTGAAGATCCGGAAGGGCTTCAGCTTTCCATTCGGGAACTGCAGGATAAGCTTGAAGGCATGGATTTCAACATCGTGATCGGACCGGAGTCCAGAGGATTTATTTTTGGAATGCCGATTGCATATAATCTGCAAAAAGCATTTGTGCCGATCCGTAAAAAAGGAAAGCTTCCTTGCGAGACAGCATCGATCAAGTATGATCTGGAATATGGAAGTGCAGAGATCGAGATCCACAAGCGTTCGATCAAACCGGGAGACAAGGTTGTGATTGTAGATGACCTGATGGCAACAGGCGGTACGGCAGAAGCAATGATCAAACTGATCGAAGGACTTGGCGGTGAGGTTGTAGAAGTTCTCTGCCTGATCGAACTGATGGGATTAAAAGGACGGGAAAAACTGAAAGGATACAAAGTAGATTCCGTAATCCAGTATCCGGGAAACTAATGAGAAAGAAGGGAAGGCTATGGCAGACGATATCGGAATCCAGCAGGAGATGCTGATCGAACCAACACATAAAAAACTGGAGATCGTAGATGGTCATGCGGTAAAGGATGTGGAAGATTATCAGAATCCGGAACTGCTCTATAAAAGTCTGATCGAGCGAGTCAGAAAGTACCATCCTTCGGCGGACGTCTCTATGATCGAAAAAGCATATCATATTGCAAGAGATGCGCATAAAGGGCAGACACGGAAATCCGGAGAAGAGTATATTATCCATCCTCTGTGGGTAGGAATCATTCTGGCACAACTGGAGATGGACAAAGAGACGATCGTTGCCGGCATCCTTCATGATGTGGTAGAAGACACGGTGATGACGGACGAAGAAATCCGTCAGGAATTCGGAGATGAGGTGGCTCTTCTGGTAGACGGTGTCACAAAGCTGGGACAGCTTTCCTATTCAGCGGATAAGTTGGAGGTCCAGGCTGAGAATCTTCGTAAGATGTTCCTTGCGATGGCAAAAGATATCCGTGTTATCATCATCAAGCTTGCCGACCGTCTGCACAATATGCGTACCCTGCAGTATATGCGACCGGAGAAGCAGTTGGAAAAAGCAAAAGAAACCATGGATATCTATGCTCCGATCGCACAACGGCTTGGTATTTCCAAGATCAAGACAGAGCTTGATGATCTGGCACTCAAATATTCCCAGCCGGAGGTTTTTAACGATCTGGTAAAGCAGATCAATGCAAGAAAAACGGAAAGGGAAGAATTTGTCCAGCAGATTGTGGATGAGGTTTCCACGCATATGAAGAATGCGAACATTGATGCAGAAGTGAACGGACGTGTGAAGCATTTCTTCAGCATTTATAAGAAGATGGTGAACCAGGATAAGACGGTGGATCAGATCTATGATCTGTTTGCAGTCCGTATTATCGTAGATTCTGTAAAAGACTGTTATGCGGCGCTTGGAGTTATCCATGAGATGTATACACCGGTACCGGGACGTTTTAAAGATTATATCGCAATGCCGAAGGCAAATATGTACCAGTCTCTGCATACGACTCTGATGAGTTCGATCGGTCAGCCGTTTGAGATCCAGATCCGTACAAAAGAGATGCATAAAACTGCTGAATACGGTATTGCGGCACACTGGAAATATAAAGAGTCTGAAGATGGAAAGAAGAGCGTTGAAGCGAAGGAAGAAGAGAAACTGAGCTGGCTTCGTCAGATCCTGGAATGGCAGCGAGACATGTCAGACAACCGGGAATTTCTGAATCTTCTGAAAGGAGACCTGGATCTATTTGCAGAGGATGTATACTGCTTTACACCGAACGGAGATGTCAAGAACCTGCCGAACGGTTCTACGCCGGTTGACTTTGCCTATGCGATCCATACTGCGGTCGGCAACAAGATGGTAGGTGCCAGAGTCAATGGCAAGCTGGTCAATATCGATTATAAGATCCAGAACGGGGACCGAATCGAGATCCTGACTTCGCAGAACTCCAAAGGACCGAGCCGTGACTGGCTGAGTATCGTCAAGAGTACCCAGGCGAAAAACAAGATCAACCAGTGGTTTAAGAAAGAATTCAAAGAAGAAAATATTGTACGTGGTAAGGAAATGCTCGCCGCATACTGTAAGGCAAAAGGATTTGTACTCTCGGCTCTGATGAAACCGAAATATATGCAGATCGTGCAGGAAAAGTACGGCTTTAAGGACTGGGATTCGATCCTTGCAGCACTTGGACATGGCGGATTGAAGGAAGGTCAGATCGTCAACCGTCTTGCGGAAGAATACAGTAAGGATCACCGAAAAGAACTGACTGACGAAAGTGTTCTGGAAAAGGTTGCGGAAGCAGCAAAGAACAAGGTGCATATCACCCGATCCAAGAGTGGTATCGTGGTCAAGGGAATCGACGATATGGCAGTGCGCTTTTCCAGATGCTGCAATCCGGTGCCGGGAGATGAGATCGTTGGTTTTATCACCCGTGGACGTGGAATGTCGATCCATCGGACGGACTGTGTCAATATCATTCATCTGTCAGAAACGGAAAGAGCGCGTCTGATCCCGGCAGAATGGGAAAAACCGGAGGAAGGTACAGACACCGGAAGCTATCTGGCTGAGATCAAGATGTATGCAAATGATAGGCAGGGACTTTTGATGGATATGTCCAAGGTGTTCACGGAGATGAATATTGATGTGAAGTCTATGAATGTAAGAACCAGCAAACAGGGAACGGCAACAATCGAAGCCGGATTTATTGTCCGGGGAAGAGAGGAGCTTGGAAAAGTGATCGGAAAGCTCCGGCAGATCGTCGGTGTGCTGGATATAGAACGAGCAGTGGGGTAAAAAGAAATGAAAATCGAAAAATTTGTAACAGGAATTATCAGTACCAATTGTTACATTGTTACTAATGAAGAAACAAAAGAGACCGTGATCGTTGATCCGGCAAATCTGTCAAAAGCGATGATCGGTTATATCGAAGAGGAAGAGCTTGTAATTAAGGCAATTCTTCTGACTCATGCGCATTTTGATCATATCATGGGAATCGATAAAGTGATCGACCGGTATGGAGAAATGCCGGTTTACGTAGAAGAATCTGATCTGGAGCTTCTTCACACACCGTCTATGAATGAGTCAACGGTATATACAAATGGCTACAGCTACCCGGGTGGAGACGTGATCCATGATGGAGATGTGCTTCATCTGATCGGAGAAGATTTCCGGGTGATCCATACACCGGGACATACCCAGGGCGGCGTATGCTACTATGTAGAAAAAGAGGGAGTACTTTTCAGTGGAGATACATTGTTCTGTTGTTCAGTCGGAAGAAGTGATTTTGCAACCAGCAGTACTTCTGCACTGATTCGTTCGATCAAGGAAAAGCTGTTCCTGCTTCCGGATGAAACAAAGGTATTCCCGGGACATATGGGTGCAACAACGATTGGCAACGAAAAAGTGAACAACCCGTATGTATAGAGGAGCAGAGAAATGATTCGGATCAGCTGTAAGAATGAACGTTTTACCTACGACATGTATCATATCGTAAAGTCATTTCTTCCTGATGCCGAGATCAGCCAGAAAGTAGATCCAGAACAGGAACTTCTGATCGAGATGACCGCAGAAGAGGAACCGGATCTGGAAGAGCAGGCATGTGATAAAAAGGTCCGGTGGACCTTTTTTCATTGCAGAGAGGCTGAAATCGCAGACATCAGCGAAAAAAGAGAACAAAAGCGTTATATCAATAAAAAATTATATCAGACCCTGGTCAAAAAGACCGGAGAAGAACATGCATGGGGAAATATGACAGGTGTCCGCCCCACAAAGATGATCATGGAAAGACTGGAAGAAGGTTCTTCTGAGGAAGAAATCATCCGGTATATGCATGATACCTATGTGGTAAGCGAGAAAAAAGCAATGCTTGGTATCGAGATTGCAAAGCAGGAAAAAGCCCAGCTTGACAAGCTGGATTATGAAAATGGATACAGTCTTTATATCGGAATTCCGTTCTGCCCGACAACCTGCAGTTACTGCTCCTTTACTTCTTATCCGGTTGCAAAATGGCAGGACCGGATGGATGAATATGTAGATGCACTTTTAAAAGAGCTTGCATTCATTGCAGAGGTTTCAAAAGAAAAGCATCTTAATGCGATTTATATGGGAGGCGGTACGCCGACAACCCTGAGTGCACAGCAGATGGATCGGGTTTTGAGTTTCCTGGAAGAACATTTTTCCTTTGAACATCTGAAAGAATATACGATCGAAGCCGGAAGACCGGACAGTATTACTGAGGACAAGCTGCGAGTGATTCGAAAGCATGGAGTTGGCAGAATTTCCATCAATCCACAGACCATGCAGCAGAAGACACTGGATGTGATCGGAAGACGTCATACAGTGGAAGATGTAGTCCGCATTTTCCATCTAGCAAGAGAACTGGGATTCGACAATATCAATATGGATCTGATCGCAGGTCTTCCGGGAGAACATCCGGAGGAAATGGAAGATACTCTTCGTCAGATCAAAGAGCTTGCACCGGATAGTTTGACGGTCCATGCACTTGCAATGAAACATGGTTCGAGACTGACACGCGAACGGGCTGCAAGCACAGAAAAACAAAATTACAAACAGATGGCAAGAGAGCTGGAAGAGATGATCGATATGGCACGTAAGGCGGCCGGTGAGATGGGACTTTATCCGTATTATCTCTACAGACAGAAAAATATTGCAGGAAATTTTGAAAATGTAGGTTACGCAAAGGTTGACAAAGCGGGAATTTACAATATACTGATTATGGAGGAAAAGCAGTCCATCGTTGCTGCCGGTGCAGGCGCATCGACTAAGGTGGTGCTTCCGTATGAGATTCCGGCGCCCGGAAGTAAAAACGGGCGGATGACGAATCTGATAAGAATAGAAAATGTCAGAGATGTGGGAGAATATATTTCTCGTATCGATGAGATGATAGAGCGAAAAGGAGAATGGTTATGGCATTAAAGAAAAAACCGGTTACCGGCATGAAAGACATGCTCCCGAAAGAAATGGAAATCAGAGACTATGTGATCCAGATGATCAAGGATACCTATAAGACATTTGGATTTACTTCCATAGAGACACCGTGTGTGGAACACATTGAGAACCTGTGCAGCAAACAGGGTGGCGACAATGAAAAACTGATCTTCAAGATTCTGAAGAGAGGGGAAAAACTGAAAATTGCTGAGGCAAAAGAAGAGATCGATCTGGTAGACGGAGGACTTCGTTATGACCTGACAGTTCCGCTTGCAAGATACTATGCAAATCATGCAAATGAACTGCCGTCACCGTTTAAGGCACTTCAGATTGGCAATGTATGGAGAGCAGACCGTCCACAGAGAGGACGTTTCCGTCAGTTCATGCAGTGCGATATCGATATTTTAGGTGAGCCGGGTAATCTTGCAGAGATCGAACTGATTCTTGCAACTACGACCATGCTTGGAAAGATGGATTTCCACAATTTTACGGTATGTATCAATGACCGTAATATCTTAAAGGCGATGGCTGCATTCAGTGGATTTAGGGAAGAAGATTTCGACGAAGTATTTATCATCCTTGATAAGATGGATAAGATCGGCAAAGAAGGCGTAGGCGAAGAACTGGTTGAGATGGGTTATACAAAAGAAAATGTAGATACTTATCTTGGACTCTTTGATGAGATCAACCCGGATATTGATGGAATCCGTTTCTGCAAAGAAAAGCTGGCAGGATTCCTTGATGAGAAGACAGCTGACAGCATGGAAATGATCATTTCCAGCGTAGAAAGTGCAAAAGAGGCAGATTTCAAAGTAAAATTTGATCCGACGCTGGTACGTGGACAATCTTACTATACAGGAACCATTTTTGAAGTAACGATGGATGAATTCGGTGGCTCAGTTGCGGGTGGCGGACGTTACGATAAGATGATCGGTAAATTCACAGGGCAGGACACACCGGCATGTGGATTCTCAATCGGATTTGAGCGTATTGTCATGCTACTTCTGGAAAATGGATATGAGATTCCTTCCAAGCGCCAGAAAAAAGCATATCTTCTTGAAAAGAATATGCACAAGGAAGGCATCCTCAAAGTACTTGAGATGGCAAAAGCTGACCGCGCAGCCGGGAAACAGGTTCTGGTGGTCAATATGAAGAAGAACAAGAAATTCCAGAAGGATCAGCTGATCGCAGAAGGATATGAAGATATCACAGACTGCTACAAAGATTCCGTTATGGATTTATAAGGAAAGAGAAACGCAGGAGGATAAATTAGAATGGCAGAGTCAATGACAGGACTGAAAAGAACACATCGGTGTGCAGAGCTTTCAGAGGCAAACATCGGTGAAAAAGTAACCATCATGGGATGGGTACAGAAGAACAGAAATAAAGGTGGACTGGTTTTTGTAGATGTACGTGACCGTTCCGGACTGATCCAGGTTGTTTTTGAAGAGGGAAGTACAGATAAAGCGCTTCTTGAGAAGGCAGCAAAGCTTAGAAGTGAGTTTGTTGTAGCAATCGTGGGAACTGTTGAAAAACGTTCCGGTGCAGTTAATGAAAATCTTGCAACAGGTGCGATTGAGATCAAACCGGAAGAACTCAGAATTTTATCTGAATCTGAGACACCTCCGTTCCCAATCGAAGAGAATTCCAAGACAAAAGAGGAAGTACGTCTGAAATACCGTTTCCTCGATCTTAGAAGACCGGACATCCAGAGAAACCTGATGATGAGAAGCCGTGTGGCTACCCTCGCACGTCAGTTCATGGCAAAAGAAGGATTCCTTGAGATCGAGACACCGTTCCTGATCAAGAGTACACCGGAAGGTGCAAGAGATTACCTGGTACCGAGCCGTATTCATCCGGGAAGCTTCTATGCACTTCCGCAGTCACCGCAGATCTTCAAACAGCTGCTGATGTGCTCCGGATATGACCGATATTTCCAGATCGTAAAATGTTTCCGTGATGAAGACCTTCGTGCAGACCGTCAGCCGGAATTTACACAGATGGATATGGAACTTTCCTTTGTAGATGTTGATGATGTCATTGATATCAATGAGAGACTGCTTGCACATCTGTTCAAAGAAGTACTGGATATCGATGTACAGCTCCCAATCCAGAGAATGACCTGGCAGGAAGCAATGGACAGATTCGGTTCTGATAAACCGGATATCCGTTTCGGCATGGAGCTGGTCAATGTGACAGAGACTGTCAAAGACAGCGAATTTGTTGTATTTAAGAATGCGATTGAAGCAGGTGGAACTGTCCGTGGCATCAACGCAAAAGGGCAGGGCGGCATGGCCAGAAAGAAGATCGACAAGCTGGTTGATTTTGCAAAAGGTTATGGAGCAAAAGGACTTGCCTATATTGCAATCCATGAAGACGGAACTGTCAAATCTTCTTTCTCAAAATTCATGACAGAAGAAGAGGCAGCAGCACTTATTAAAGCGATGGATGGAGAGAACGGGGATCTTCTTCTCTTTGCGGCAGATAAGAATAAAGTTGTATGGGATGTTCTTGGCGCACTCAGACTGGAACTGGCCCGTCAGATGGAACTTCTTGACAAGAATGAATACAAATTCCTGTGGATCACAGAATTCCCACTTCTTGAGTGGAGTGATGAACAGAACCGTTTCACAGCAATGCATCATCCATTTACCATGCCGATGGAAGAAGACCTTCAGTACATCGACAGTGATCCGGGAAGAGTCCGTGCAAAAGCATATGACATCGTTCTGAATGGTAACGAGATCGGAGGCGGAAGTGTCCGTATCTTCAACCAGGAGATCCAGAGTAAAATGTTTGAAGTACTTGGATTCACACCGGAACAGGCACAGGAGCAGTTTGGATTCCTTCTGAATGCATTTAAATACGGTGTGCCGCCACACGCAGGACTTGCTTACGGTCTTGACCGTCTGGTTATGCTGATGGCAAAACAGGACAGCATCCGTGACGTGATCGCGTTCCCGAAGGTAAAAGATGCATCTGACCTGATGACAGAAGCACCGGAGAGAGTCGATCCGAAGCAGCTGGAAGAGCTTGGACTGGAGCTGGAAGAGCAGACAGCGGACGCTGAATAAATTTTATAATTCAATTTTTAAAAATGAACATTTTTTCATATAAAACAGAATTGGCTGTCAAAGTGAAGAAATGTTCATTTCTTTTTTTATAGCGAAATTCTATAATAATGGTAGTTGAAATAAAAGGAGGATGGGATATATGGCACATAAAATTTTAGAAGAAGCGCAGGAAATGAATGATCTACTTATAAAATGGAGAAGAGATCTTCATCAAATTCCTGAGACGGATCTGGAGCTTCCAAAGACTGTGGAATATATCGGTAAACGTCTGGATGAGATGAATGTAGAATACAAGGTATTTCCTGAGGTTTCAGTGATTATCGCTCAGATTGGAAAAGGGGATAAATGTTTTCTTCTGAGAAGTGATATGGATGCGCTTCCGGTAGAAGAGGAAACGGGACTTGAATTTGCATCAAAGAACGGTTGCATGCATGGATGCGGACATGATCTGCATGCTACGATCCTTCTTGGAGCGGCAAAAATTTTAAAGGCGCATGAAGAAGAACTGCCGGGCGTGGTCAAATTATTGTTCCAGCCAGGTGAGGAGACCTTCCGCGGAGCGAAAGCAGCAGTGGAAGCAGGAGTCCTGGAGAATCCGCATGTAGATGCTGCCTTTGCAGCGCATGTATTTGCGGCAATTCCATGTGGAACGATTGGATATGGTGTGGAAGCCATGGCATCTGTATATGGCTTTAAAATCACCCTTACAGGACGTGGCGGACATGGTTCTGCACCGGAGGGCTGTATTGACCCGATCAACGCTGGTGTAGAAATTTATCATGCTCTTCAGGCACTGATCGCCAGGGAATGTCCACCATCAGCAGAGGCAGCACTTACGATTGGACAGTTTACAGCTGGTAATGCAGCAAATGTAATTCCGGAGCGCTGCGTGCTTCAGGGAACACTAAGGACATTTAATGAAGAAGTGAGGACGATGCTGATCCGGAGGATTAATGAAATTGTTCCGGCTGTTGCAGCAGCTTATCGTACTACATGTGAAATCGAAGAACTCAGCAATGTTCCGAGTGTAACTTGCAATGAAGAACTGAATGCAGAGTATATTAAAAGTGTTGAGTCTCTTGAGAATCCGGGAACAACGATTAACGGTGGATTTCATGTCATGGGATCCGAAGACTTTGCCGTGATTTCGGCAAAAATACCGGCAAGTTATTTTGTAGTCGGAGCCGGAGTGGAAGATCAGAGTAAATGGAAAGGACAGCATAATCCAAAGATTCTGTTTAATGAAAAAGCATTACCGCTTGGCGCAGCCATGTATGCGAAGATTGCAATGGACTGGCTGGCAAAATAGAAGAGTAGATCTATAAGGTTAGAATAAATAAAAAGAAGGGATCAGGCTTTTACAAAAAAGTGAAAGCGGATCCCTTTTCGTGTATCTGGCACAACTCTGACAAATGGGGTCTTTTGATTTAATTAAAAGTTTAATCTGAAATTTACATGAATGAAAAAAGAGACTTATGAAAATCATAAGTCTCACAAAGAGCGACAGACGGGACTCGAACCCGCGACCTCCACCTTGGCAAGGTGGCGTACTACCAACTGTACTACTATCGCATCTATTAAATTGTGTTCATCAGAACAATATCTACTATACCGTACAAAGAAGGAATTGTCAACGAAAAAATGAAGAAATTCTGTTCTACTTTTTGCGGAGATTCAATAAGTTTTCTGTTAATCAGACAATAAATGATTTTAACAGAATAATAGACGAAGAAAAGTAGAAAAGTCCGACATATAAAATTGAAAATATACTTGACCAATTGATAGATATATTGTATAGTATTTATTGTTCTGATGAACAACAAATAATGAATGCGATAGTAGTACAGTTGGTAGTACGCCACCTTGCCAAGGTGGAGATCGCGGGTTCGAGTCCCGTCTGTCGCTCTTGAATTAAGAACTACATGTTGCGTGTGGTTCTTTTTTTGTGCATACAATGAGCCAAATACAGATTTTCACATCCATGCAGATTTGTGCTTGCACAAGGATCTGCATGGATGTGAAAATCTGTATTTGGCGAATGTACATCATCGAGCTGCTAAGCGAGATGGTGTATGTTCGCCGGTGGTTCGTGGCCACACGAAACCCTGGCTCATTACTAACGTAAAATACCCACTGGCACCCATGCAGATTTGTGCTTGCACAAGGATCTGCATGGGTGTAAAAATCTGTATTTGGCGAATGTACATCATCGAGCTGCTAAGCGAGATGGTGTACGTTCGCCGGGGATTCGTGTTCACACGAAACCCTGGCTCATTACTAACGTAAAAAAGACTGGCATCGAGCCAGTCTTTCATCATAACTATTCTTTTTTTTATTTCAGGAAGAACCAGTATCCTGCAAATGCAGCAGCTGCGATGATCAGGAAGATAAGGATTACAACAAGCACAACAGGAAAATGTCTCTCATCATCATCATCTTCGTCTAACATATTCTGATAGTTCTCACGCATCTCCTGTTCACGTTTTTCACGGACATGCTTTGGTGGGATATTAGAATAGGTCTGTTCTTTTTCTCCCTCTGGAGTGGAAAGATCAGGTGCAGTAATTTTAAGTTCATCCTCTTCATCAGAAATGATACGTGTGCTGGAATTGTCAATTGCATGTACCGGTTTGGCTTCTTCCGGACGTTTCTTTTTCGGACGTGGACGAACTTTTTCCCGGCTTTCTTCCTGACCTTCTGCATATTTGAGAAGTGGACGATCTGAAGTAGCAGGGCGTTTCTTTGGATGCGGTCTGGATGGCTGTTCTTCGGAAGAACCTTCTGGCTTCGGACGAGGTTTTCTTACCGGTCTTTCGCCTTCGGCAGCCGGGTTCGGACGTTTTTTCTTCGGATGAGTCGGTACTTCTGGATTAGCAGAAGAAGCGGTTCGCTTTTCGGCGTTTTCCGGAGATACCGGACGTTTTTTCTTTTTCTTTGGCTGGGCAGGACGTTCGGCAGAAGTTTTTTCTCCTTCTGCAGCCGGGCGCTTTTTGTGTGGCTTTTCTGCAGCCTTACCGGCTTCAACTGTTTTTTCAGCCAATGCTTCTTTTGCAAGCTTTTTTTTCTTTTCACGCTGTTTATCTAAATTCCACTGCTTTTTACAGTCGCGGCAGATTGCGAATTCATTGTAGATTGCTTCACCGGCTTCATTTTCGCCTATTTTTTTGTTCTTGATCTCAAGATCCTTTTTACAAATCGGGCACTGCATGATTTATCTCTCCTCTTTGGTTTTTTAATATGTATCTACTCCCTTATTAAATGATGTAAATGTTAAAAATTATGTTTAACATTCACGTCCTTAAATACATAGAATCATACATTTATAATGTTATCACGTCCCCAAAAGATGTCAAGAAAGTTCTTTGAATATTTACAAAAAAGTGCTAGAATAAAATGGATTTACTATAGATTAGGAGGACGCGAAGACATGACAGATACAAAGACAATCAAAGTAGGATTACTTGGACTTGGAACAGTCGGAACAGGTGTTTATAAATTGATTGGACGCCGCAGTGAAGAGATGCAGCAGAAGACCGGCGCCGCTCTTGAAATAAAGAAAATCCTGGTACACAACATGAAAAAAGTAAGACAGGGTGTAGATCAGAATCTGCTGACAGATCAGTGGAAAGAGATTATAGAAGATGATGAAATCCAAATCTTGATCGAGGTGATGGGCGGAATTGAGCCAGCGAAAACGATGATCACAGAAGCACTGAAAGCAGGGAAAAATGTAGTAAGTGCAAATAAGGATCTGATCGCAGAATATGGAAAGGAACTCTATGACGCTGCGAAAGAAGGTAGCGCTGATTTCCTGTTTGAAGCAGCGGTAGCAGGAGGAATCCCGATCATCCGTCCGCTTAAGCAGTGCCTGGAAGGCAACCAGATCGATGAGATCATGGGAATTGTCAACGGTACGACTAACTATATCCTGACAAAGATGTTTGAAGATGGAATGGATTTCACAGAAGCACTCGCAAAGGCGACAGAGCTTGGCTATGCAGAAGCGGATCCGACGGCAGATGTGGAAGGCCTGGACGCAGGACGTAAGGTGGCAATCATGGCTACGTCAGCATTCCATTCACAGGTGAAATTTTCGGATGTCTATACGGAGGGAATCACAAAGATCACAGCAGCAGATGTAAATTACGCAAAAGAGATGGGAAATGTGATCAAACTGATCGGTATTGCGAGAAATACATCTAATGGCATTGAAGCAGGTGTTTATCCGATGATGATCGATAAGAAACATCCGCTCGCTACCGTAAGAGATTCCTTTAATGCTGTTTTTGTACACGGAGATGCAGTTGGGGATACCATGTTCTATGGAAGAGGAGCAGGAGAACTGCCGACCGCAAGTGCAGTTGTCGGAGATGTGATGGATGTTACAAGAAATATTGTATGGAACTGTACCGGAAGAATCGGATGGAGCGCATACAAAGAGCTTCCGATCAAGGAATTTGCGGACGTCAAGAATCGTTTCTTTATCCGTATGCAGGTGAGTAATGAACCGGGAGTACTGGCAGCAATCGCGAAAGTATTCGGAGATCATAAGGTAAGTATCGAACGTGTGATCCAGGAACAGGCAAAAGCGGCAAAGGCAGAACTTGTCATCGGAACATCCGCAGTCAAGGAATACCATCTTCAGGATGCACTGGAGGAATTAAAAGAAATGCCGATCGTAAGTGAGATCAGCAGCATTATCAGAGAATATTAAAAGGCACAGCATTGGAAAAAGGAGTAATCAGTCATGAGTTATGCAGACAAAGTTTTTATAGAGATGTGCAGGGACATCATTGATAATGGAACCAGCACAGAAGGAGAAAAGGTACGTCCGAGATGGGAAGACGGGACTCCGGCGTATACTGTAAAAAAATTTGGTGTGGTGAACCGGTATGATCTGCGAAAAGAATTCCCGGCACTGACACTCAGAAGAACCGGGATCAAAAGCTGTACGGACGAGCTTTTGTGGATCTGGCAGAAAAAATCCAATAATATCCACGATCTGAACAGTCACATCTGGGACAGCTGGGCAGATGAAGATGGATCGATCGGGAAGGCATACGGCTATCAGATGGGCGTAAAGCATGTCTACAAAGAGGGAATGATGGATCAGGTAGACCGTGTACTCTATGATCTGAAGAATAATCCTTACAGCCGCCGGATCATGACGAATATCTATGTACATCAAGATCTTCATGAGATGAATCTGTATCCGTGTGCATACAGCATGACGTTCAATGTGACAAAAGAAAAAGGCAGCGACAAGCTGACACTGAACGGAATCCTGAACCAGCGTTCCCAGGATGTGCTGGCGGCAAATAACTGGAATGTATGCCAGTATGCTGTGCTACTTCATATGCTCGCGCAGGTATGCGATATGCAGGTGGGCGAATTTGTACATGTGATCGCAGATGCACATATTTACGACAGGCATATTTCGCTGATCGAGGAACTGATTTCAAGAGAGACGCACCCGGCACCGAAATTCTGGCTGAATCCGGAAGTGAAAGATTTCTATCAGTTTACACCGGATGACGTAAGATTAGACGATTATGTGACAGGACCGCAGATCAAAAATATTCCGATCGCGGTTTAGAAAAGGAGACAGATACGATGAACATTATTGTAAATGCAGATAAAAACTGGGCAATAGGAAAGAATAACAGTCTGCTTGTACGAATCCCGGCAGATATGAAATACTTCCGTCAGATGACAGAAGGCAATATTGTCGTGATGGGAAGAAAGACACTGGAAAGCTTTCCGCAGGGGCGTCCGCTTGCCAACCGGGTTAATATCGTGATTTCCCACAATCCGGATTATCAGGTGAAGGATGCGATCGTGGTACACAGTGTGGAAGAGGCAATACAGGAATGTAAAAAGCACAAAGGAGAAGTCTTTGTAATCGGCGGAGAAAGTATTTACCGTGCAATGCTTCCGTATTGTAATATAGCGTATGTTACGCGGACAGATCATGTATATGAGGCAGATACCTGGTTCCCGGATTTGGAAAAGGATCCGGATTGGCAAAAAACAGCTGAGACGGATGAACAGACATATTTCGATCTTGAGTATGTATTTGCAAAATATGAAAGAATAAAATAGATCAATAAAATTTGCGAAATGTATCATTGACAAATCAATAGACCACTCATTATAATAAATGTAATCGATGAGACAATAGAAGAAATGCTATGACAAGGAGGAGTATATAATCTCCGGAAGCAAAGAGAGAAGGCGGACGGTGTAAGCCTTCATGAAGGGATTGTAGAAGTAGCCTTTGAGCAGCGGACCGAACGGGAATTTCTCAAGTAGACTTCGACGTAGACCCTACGTTACAGGGGAATAGTATCGAACATTTTTATGGTTCTGTACTTGCGTGAGAGCAGAGAAGCAGCTTCTCTGAAGACAGGTGGTAACACGGATTTTATATTCGCCCTGAACGGTCAGCCGTTTAGGGCGTTTGTTATTCTATATGACTATGATAAAAATTTGGCGATCATCTGTATAGAAAATTCATGGAGGTAGATTTATGAAAAAAATATCAGGGAACAAATTACTTGTAAAAGCATTAAAAGAGGAGGGGGTAGATATCCTTTTTGGATATCCGGGAGCCTGTACAATTGATATCAGTGATGAAATTTACAAACAGGATTACACAAAAGTTGTACTTCCGCGTCATGAACAGGCACTTGTCCATGCTGCAGACGCTTACGCCAGATCAACAGGAAAAGTCGGGGTATGTCTGGTAACAAGCGGACCGGGTGCAACCAATCTGGTGACAGGAATTGCAACGGCAAATTATGACAGTGTACCGCTGGTATGTTTTACCGGACAGGTTGCAAGACATCTGATCGGAAATGATGCATTCCAGGAAGTTGATATCGTAGGTATTACAAGAAGTATCACAAAATACGGTGTGACAGTAAGAAAGAGAGAAGATCTTGGAAGAATCATCAAAGAGGCATTCTATATTGCGCGCAGCGGACGTCCGGGTCCGGTTCTTGTGGATCTCCCGAAAGATGTAATGGCAGAGCTTGGAAGCCCGAATTATCCGGAGACAGTCAATATCCGCGGATATAAGCCGAGTACCGGCGTTCACATCGGACAGCTTAAGAGAGCAGTCAAGATGCTTGGAAAAGCAAAGAAACCGTTGTTCCTTGCCGGTGGTGGGGTAAATATTGCAGGAGCGAATAAGGCGTTTACCGAACTTGTAGAACGTACCCAGATCCCGGTTGTGACAACGATCATGGGACGTGGTGCGATTCCGACAACGCATCCGCTTTTTATCGGTAATCTGGGGATGCACGGTGCATATGCATCCAATATGGCAGTGGAAGAATGTGATCTGCTGTTCTCGATCGGGACCAGATTTAACGATCGTATCACCGGAAAACTGCATGCATTTGCACCGAAGGCTACGATCGTACATATCGACATTGATACTTCCTCCATCTCACGTAACATTCAGGTAGATATTCCGATCGTTGCGGATGCAAAAGAAGCAATTGAAAAATTATTGGAATATGTAGAACCAATGGAGAAAAAAGAAAGCTGGATGGAACAGATCGAAGGCTGGAAAGAGGAGCATCCGCTTAGGATGAAACCAAAGGGAGACCAGATGCAGGCTCAGGATATTCTGGAGACGATCAATGAAGTGTTTAAAGAGGATGACAAGATTGTTGTGACAGATGTAGGACAGCATCAGATGTTCACATCCCAGTATCTGGAAGTGAATGAAAAGACCAGACTTTATATGTCCGGCGGACTTGGAACCATGGGATATGGATTCCCGGGAGCAGTCGGAGCGCAGATTGGCAATCCGGACAGTACGGTAATTGCAATTTCCGGTGATGGCGGTATGCAGATGAATATTCAGGAATTTGCAACAGCAGTGCTGGAAGAACTTCCTTTGATCCTCTGTGTATTTAACAATACCTATCTTGGAATGGTTCGCCAGTGGCAGAAACTTTTCTATGGAAAACGCTATTCTATGACGGATCTTCGTGCAGGCGCAGCGACAAGACGTGGAGAAGAGCATCCACCGAAATATACGCCGGACTTTGTAAAACTTGCAGAAAGCTATGGGGCAAAGGGAATCCGTGTAACCGAAAAATCCGAGATGAAAGCAGCATTTGAACAGGCAAAAGCAAACCGTGCACTGAAGGTGCCGACTCTGATCGAATTCATGTTGGATCCAGAAGTGCAGGTTTATCCGATGGTACGTCCGGGCGGAACCCTGGAAGATCTTTTGATGGATTAATGGAGAGGAGAGGTGAAGATGGATAATACAATGAAAAAAAGATGGATTTCCTTATATGTGGAAAATCAGGTTGGTGTACTTTCAAAGATTTCCGGACTCTTTTCCGGTAAATCCTATAATCTGGAGAGTCTGACGGTAGGTAGAACAGAAGATCCGACTATCTCCAGAATGACGATTGAGACGAACAGTGATGAAGAGACTTATGAGCAGATCAAAAAACAGCTGAACCGTATGGTTGAAGTCATCAGAGTCATTGATTTTACAGAAGTATCTGTTGTTATGCAGGAGCTGATGTTTATCAAGGTAAAAAACTGTACACCGGAAGATAAGACAGAGCTTTTCCAGATCGCGCAGACCTATCAGGCAAAGGTACGTGATTATGGAAAAGACAGTGTGCTTCTTGAATTTGTACACACGGCACATAAAAATACAGCGATCATCCAGTTTCTACGTTCTGAATTCAATTCAATTGAAGTTGTAAGAGGCGGAAGTGTGGGGATTGAAGCGATCACAATGCCAAAAAGATAAAAAAATCAAAAAAAAAACAGAGCGCACTCTTGAATTTGAAAAACAGAAGTAATATAATAGCGATATGTAATCCGTAGGATTTAAAATACGGGAAGCAAAAATTATAATTTAGATATATGTTACTGTAAGAAGCAACAAGGGAATGGAGGAATTACAATGGAAAAGAAACAGATTGACTGGTCAAGCATAGGATTTGGTTATATCCCGACCGAAAAGAGATATGTTTCAAATTACAAAGATGGAAAGTGGGATGATGGATGCCTGACAGAAGATGCCAACATTGTATTGAATGAGTGTGCAGGTGTTCTGCAGTATTCCCAGTCAGTATTTGAAGGTATGAAGGCATACACAACAGAAGACGGACGCATCGTTGTATTCCGCCCGGATATGAACGCAAAGAGATTTGCTGATTCCGCAAGAAGACTTGAGATGCCGGTATTTCCGGAAGACCGTTTTGTAGATGCAATCGTACAGGTAGTAAAAGCCAATGCGGCTTATGTACCACCTTACGGATCAGGAGCGTCCCTTTATATCCGTCCATATATGTTCGGAAGCAATCCGGTTATCGGAGTTAAACCTGCTGACGAATATCAGTTCCGTGCATTTGTAACACCAGTAGGACCATATTTCAAGGGCGGCGCAAAGCCGATCACAATTAAAGTCTCAGACTTTGACCGTGCAGCACCGCATGGAACAGGACATATCAAAGCTGGTCTTAACTATGCAATGAGCTTACATGCAATTGTAACAGCACATGAAGAAGGCTATGCAGAGAATATGTATCTGGATGCAGCAACAAGAACAAAAGTAGAAGAGACAGGTGGAGCAAACTTCATCTTCGTCACAAAAGATGGTAAAGTAGTTACTCCGAAATCAAACAGTATCCTTCCATCTATTACAAGACGTTCTATTCTTTATGTGGCAGAACATTATCTTGGACTTGAGACAGAAGAAAGAGAAGTATATCTTGATGAAGTAAAAGACTTTGCAGAATGCGGACTTTGCGGAACAGCAGCAGTTATCTCACCGGTTGGAAAGATTGTAGATCATGGTAAAGAAATCTGCTTCCCAAGCGGAATGGATGAGATGGGACCTGTTATCAAGAAATTATATGAAACACTTACCGGAATTCAGATGGGACACATCGAAGCACCGGAAGGATGGATCCAGGTGGTTGAATAATGGATAAATTCGTTACAAAGCGAAATGATCTGCTCGCTGAGCAGGTGATAAAGAATTTGAAGTCCCGTCAGATGGAGGGACATTATGTACAGACCAAAGAAGAGGCACTTGCCCTTGCACTGGAGCTGATTCCGGAAGGAAGCAGCATCAGTTGGGGAGGGTCTATGAGCATTAAGGCAATTGGTCTTCCTGAAGCACTTCATAAAGGAAATTATAAAGTGCTGGACAGAGATCTGTGCGCGACACCGGAGGAAAAAGCAGAGATGATGCATCAGGCATTTAACTGTGATTATTTTCTTGCAAGCTGTAATGCAATCTCGGAAGATGGGATACTGGTCAATATAGATGGAAATGCAAACCGTGTGGCAGCTATTTCTTACGGACCGGAAAATGTTCTGATGATTGTTGGTATGAATAAAATTGTAAGAAGTGCAGAGGATGCATATGCCCGTGCAAAGTATGTGGCAGCTCCGATTAACGGACAGCGTTTTGAAGGACTTCCGTGTGCGAAGACAGGTGTCTGTTCCAACTGTAAATCTCCGAAAAGTATCTGCTGTCAGACATTGATTACGAGATTCAGCCATGTTCCAAACAGAATAAAAGTGATTCTGGTGAATGAAGAACTGGGATTCTAAAAAAAACGAAGAGAATCAGGGAATTTCCCCTGGTTCTTTTTGTGTCTGAAAAAGAAAATGCGTTACTGGTCACAGGTACTGTGAACAGTAAAGAAAATTCCAAAAGGGAAAAGTTCTCATCAGAATATGACTTTCCTAGAGGAAAATCCTGTGTTATACTATAAAATAATCTGGATGTCAGGATGCGCAGCGGAGTGGTCCGTGGACATCGGTCAGTGCTGCTTATGGGCATTGATGGCGAATCGAAAGAGAGGAACAACAGAGTATGGAAGCGTATACAAGCTTTGCACGTGTATATGATACCTTCATGGATAATATTCCCTACGAAGAATGGTGTGAATATCTCACCGGTCTTATGAGAGAATATGGTGTCAGAGATGGACTGGTACTGGATCTGGGGTGTGGTACCGGGAATATGACAGAATTGCTTGCAAAGGCAGGATATGATATGATTGGTGCGGACAATGCGGAAGAGATGCTGGAGATCGCAATGGAGAAACGAGACAAATCCGGTTATGATATTCTGTATCTTCTGCAAGATATGAGAGAATTCGAACTGTATGGTACGGTAAGAGCTGTCATCAGTGTCTGCGATTCAGTCAATTATATTACAGAGCCGGAAGAACTTCAGGAAGTATTCCGCCTGGTCAACAATTATCTGGATCCGAAAGGTATTTTTATTTTTGATTTTAATACACGTTACAAGTATGAAGAGATTCTTGGGGATCGCACAATTGCGGAGAACCGGGAGGAATGCAGTTTTATCTGGGACAACTATTATTACGAAGATGAGAAGATCAATGAATATGATCTGAGTCTTTTTATTGAGACAGATAAGGACAGTGGGCTTTATCGCAAATATGAGGAGACGCATTATCAGAGAGCGTATACGCTGGAGGAGATGAAGGAACTGATCCGGAAGTCGGGGCTGGAATTTGTGACAGCATACGATGCATTTTCAAAGAATGCGCCGATGGACACAAGCGAGCGCATTTATGTGATCGCAAGAGAACAGGGAAAATAGAACAGGAGAGAATTGTTATATGAAAGATTATATTGTAAGAGCAACTGCGGGAGACGGACAGATCCGTGCATTTGCCGCAACAACCGGAAATCTGGTGGAAGAGGCAAGAAAGAGACATGACACAAGTCCGGTAGCAACAGCGGCACTTGGAAGACTTCTGACAGCAGGAGCAATGATGGGAGGCATGATGAAGAATGAGACAGATGTGCTGACGCTTCAGATCAAAGGTGATGGACCACTTGGCGGAATTACGGTGACTGCAGATGCAAAAGGTGACGTGAAAGGATACGTCGATCATCCGGAAGCAATGATGCCGCCTAAAAATGGCAAGCTGGATGTTGGAGGAGCTGTTGGAATCGGTCTTTTAAATGTTATTAAAGATATGGGACTGAAAGAACCATATGTTGGACAGACTATTCTGCAGACAAGTGAGATCGCAGAAGATCTGACGTATTATTTTGCAACCAGCGAACAGGTTCCGTCTTCCGTGGGCCTTGGGGTATTGATGAACAAGGACAATACTGTACACTGTGCAGGTGGATTTATTGTGCAGGTAATGCCGTTTATATCGGATGAGGTGCTGGATAAGCTGGAAGAGAATATCAAGAAGATCTCTTCTGTTACCAGTATGCTGGATAACGGACATACACCGGAGCAGATGCTGGAGCAGGTACTGGATGGCCTGAATGTGGAATTTACAGATACAATGGATACACAGTTTAAATGCAATTGTTCGCATGAGAGAATCGAGAAAGCCATCATCAGCATCGGAAAAAAAGATATCCAGGAAATGATCGATGACGGAAAAGAAGTAGAAGTAAAATGCCATTTCTGCAATACGGCGTATACATTTAGTGTAGAAGAACTGAAACAGATTTTAAAACAGGCAAAAAGATAAAGAGGTAAACACATGAAACAGGGATTTATCAAAGTTGCAGCGGTCACAGTTGATATTCGTGTGGCGGATGTCTGGCACAACTGTAAGGAAATCTGCAAACGTATGAAAGAAGCTGAGAAGGCTGGCGCAAAGATCATTGTTTTTCCGGAGCTTTGCCTGACCGGGTATACTTGCAGCGATCTTTTTACACAGGATATACTGTTAAAAGAGGTGCGCAGAGCACTTGCAAAAGTTGCAGAAGAGACCAGGCATACAGAAGCACTTGTATTTGTTGGGCTTCCACTTGCAATTAATGGAGAGCTTTATAATGTTGCGGCCGCATTAAATGACGGAAAGATCCTTGGCTTTACAACCAAGACATTTCTTCCGAATTATGGGGAATTTTATGAGATGCGTCAATTCCGTCAGGGACCGAAAAAAGCAAGAGTGATTTCTTATGAAGGGGAGGAAATCCTGTTTGGGCCGCAGATCCTGTATCAGGCGGCAGAGATGGATGATCTGGTTGTATCGGCAGAGATCTGTGAGGATGTCTGGTCACCAATCCCGCCGAGCATTGAGGCGGCAAGAGAAGGCGCGATCATCCTGGTCAACTGTTCAGCAAGTGATGAGACGATCGGAAAGGATAGTTACCGGGAGGAACTGATCAAGGGACAGTCTGCAAGACTGATTGCAGGTTATGTCTATGCAAATGCCGGGGACGGAGAGTCTACAACGGATGTGGTATTTGGCGGACACAATATTATTGCAGAGAATGGGACGATCCTGAAAGAAGCAAAGCGGTTTGCCAACGAGATGATCGTCAGTGAGATTGACATTTTCCGTCTTTTAAGTGAACGGAGAAAAAATACAACTTTCCAGACAACGGAAGAACGTCATCTTCCAAAAGTACTGTTCCACATAAGTGTGGAAGAGACAGCACTTACCAGAAGATTTGCGCAGACCCCTTTTGTTCCACAGAATATGGCAGAGAGGGAAAAGCGCTGTGAGGAGATTCTGATGATCCAGGCAATGGGACTGAAGAAGCGTCTGGTGCATACTCACTCGAGAACAGCAGTCGTTGGAATTTCCGGCGGTTTGGATTCAACGCTGGCACTGCTTGTGACGGCGAAAGCGTTTGACATGGCAGGAAAAGACCGCAAGGATATCATTGCAGTGACGATGCCTTGCTTTGGTACGACAGACAGAACCTATCAGAATGCCTGCCTGATGTCGAAGAAGCTGGGAGCCACTTTGAAAGAGGTGCCGATCGCGGATGCGGTCCATGTGCATTTCCGTGATATCGGACATGATGAAGAGGTACATGATGTGACCTATGAGAATTCACAGGCAAGAGAGCGTACCCAGGTGCTGATGGATATTGCTAACCAGGAATGGGGCATGGTCATCGGAACCGGAGATATGTCGGAGCTGGCTCTTGGGTGGGCGACTTATAATGGAGATCATATGTCTATGTACGGGGTCAATGCATCTGTTCCGAAGACACTGGTACGCCATCTGGTTCAGTATTATGCGGATACCTGTGAGGATCAGGAGCTGAAAGAGGTACTTCTGGATGTTCTTGACACACCGGTAAGTCCGGAGCTTCTTCCACCGAAGGATGGCGAGATCGCCCAGAAGACGGAAGACCTTGTAGGTCCGTATGAACTGCATGATTTTTATCTGTATTATGTTCTGAGATTTGGCTTTGAACCGTCAAAGATCTATCGGCTCGCAAAGCTTGCATTTGAAGGAACTTATGACAGCGAGACGATCATGAAATGGCTGAAGACCTTTTACCGAAGATTTTTTGCACAGCAGTTTAAGCGCTCCTGCCTGCCGGACGGACCGAAGATCGGTACGGTGGCACTTTCACCGAGAGGAGACTGGAGAATGCCGAGCGATGCGTGTGCGGCAGTCTGGATGCAGGATCTGGAAGCACTGGAAAAATAGAAAAGAATGTACAGGGGGTACATTCTCGCATAAAGTGTCAGTGACACTTATCAGGCAATGATAAAGGGAAGTCTGCGAAAGTGCAGGCTTCCCTTTTTTTAATTATAATTTTTAAAGCTTGATATTTTTAAACAGATCCCCAAGGCTGGTTCCGATTGCTTCTACTTTCGGAATTTCTACGTGTTCCAGCTCTTCCTCCTGTTCTTTTTCAGCATCTTCGGCAAGAGCCTTGATACTGAGGCTGATCTTACCGTCTTTGATACCGATGACTTTGACATCTACTTCGTCCCCAACGTGAAGTACCTGGTCTGCTGATTTGATTCTCTGGGTACTGATCTGGGAAATGTGAACCAGACCGGAAAGACCGTTCTCGAGACGTACAAAAGCACCGTAGGACTGAAGCGATTCAACGGTACCTTTTACAACACTTCCAACCTGTACAGATGCAAGTTTTTTTGCATCTTCTGCTTTTTTCTGTTCTCTTAAAATCTCACGTGCAGATAAGATCAGGCGTCCTTCTGCCTGGTTTGCTTCGATCACGCGGACATCAATTTCTTTTAGAAGATAAGTCTCCAGATCTTCGATATAAGAAAGAGAAAGGCGGGATGCCGGGATGAATCCTCGAAGTCCTTCGACCATGGCGATGACACCACCATTTACGATTCCTTCTACTTTTACGTGAAGATTGGTTCCCTCTTCCTGATAACGTGCGACCACATTCCATGGATTGGCATCATCGAAATGATCTTCGTAGTCTGCCATGCTTTCTGTCTGTTCCTGTAATTTTTCGTTTTCCATCTTAACACCTCTGTTAGTTTATTTTTCTGAACGTATGCTCAATATGTTTATTAGTATAACACATTTTTGTATAGATAAAAAGTATGGATTCCAGATGGTTAGACGGTTAAATTGTGCTTAATGAGAAAAAATCGTTATTATGTACGAAAATTGTGGTAAAAATTTGTGTATATTTTGAATAGTAAAATTTGTGAAAAAAGTTGACAAAAGAAAAAATAAATTGTATATTACCAACATAAGGACATATTAAGGACAGTGTCCTAAACTAAAAGGCAAAGGAGAATTTAAAATGAAGGGAAACGTGAATTATCTGGAACTGGCAAACAGCCCTCTGATGTGGGTGAGTGCCGCAATAGCAGTAGGAATCGTAGTTTTTCAGTCCGTACTGTTTTTCAGGAAGTCGCTCAAAGCAGCAAAAGAGATTGGAATTGAACAGGAAAAGATCAATATGGCAATTAAGAGTAGTGCCATTTCCTCAATTGGACCATCTATTGTAATCCTGGTAACAATGATCTCTCTGATCGTATCAATGGGAGCACCTGTTTCATGGATGAGACTTTCTTTCATCGGATCCGTTAACTATGAAGCAATGGCAGCCGGATTTGGCGCACAGGCAATGGGCGCTACACTGGAGAACCTGACACCGGTTGCATTTGCCTGCGGTGTATGGACCATGATCTGTGGTTCACTTGGATGGCTGATTTTCACACTCCTTTTCACAGATAAGATGGATAAAGTAAACCATCTGATGTCAAAAGGAAATTCCAAAATGGTTCCGATCATTTCAGCAGGAGCGATGCTTGGTGCATTTGCAAACCTTGCATCAGGAAACTTCTTCAACGAAAAGAATCAGTTTGCATTTGGCGGAGCACCGGCAATCGCAACAATCGTAGGATGCATTCTTATGATGATCCTGACAAAGTTAGCGAAAGAAAAGAATATTGGATGGCTTAGAGAATGGGCCTTTGCAATTTCCATGTTCTCAGGCATGCTCATTGGTTACATCTGGAACACTGTATTTTAATAGGAATGAGAGGATAAAGATATGAATAAAGAATACTACAACAAAGTCTATATACCTGATATTGTTAAATGGGGAAAAATCACCATGTTATTAGGTATCATTACATGTTTTGGACCGGCACTTGTTATCTCAGTTGTATACGGATGTATGCCACCGGTATCCGCAATCATTGCAGGTACAATCGCACAGATCAGTGTAAGTGGAGCATTTTATATTGTAGAACCGATTTCCTATTTCCCGATTCTTGGAATCCCGGGAACTTATCTGACATTCCTTTCAGGAAATACATCCAACATGCGTGTTCCGTGTTCTTCTGTTGCACAGGAAGCAGCAGGCGTTGAAATGGGGAGTGACAAAGGTTCTGTTGTATCAACCATCGGTATTGCTGTATCGATCATTGTAAATATTGTGATTCTGACAATCGGAGCAATTGCAGGAAACGCAATTATTGGTATGATGCCAGAAGGATTCAAGCAGGCCCTCAACTTCCTTCTTCCGGCACTTTACGGAGCTGTATTCGGACAGTTCGCAATCACAAGACCGAAGCTTGGTGTAGTTGCAGTAGTTATTGCATTTGCAATGAACTGGCTGATGAAAAACGGATTCTTATCCTTCTTCCCTGGAACACCGTCATACGTTGTTATCCTGGTAGCCGTATTTGGATCTATTTTCGCAGGAAAGATTATCTACAAGAAAGAGCTTGAGGACTAAGTCCGGAAAGGAAAAACGATGTTATCGAGAGAAAGATTACAGGAAAGATTTATTGAGATGATCAAGATCTACAGCCCGTCAAAAGGGGAAAAAGAGATGGCGGACTGGATAGAAAACTGGCTGAGAGAGCGGAACATTCCGTTCCAGTCAGATCATGCCGGGGAAGCTTATGGTGGAAACGGCAGAAATATCGTTGCATTTGTAAAAGGAAATACGAAGGAACGTCCACTTGGATTTGCAGCACATATGGATCAGATTGAGCCTTGCAGAAATGTAAATCCGGTGATCAATGGAAACATCATCAGTACCGACAAGACAACAACACTTGGCGGAGATGACAAAGCTGGAATTTCAGCAATCATGGAAGCGGTAGAAGATATCATTGAAAGCGGTGTACCGCACAGAGATATTTATCTTGTATTTACCTGCTCCGAAGAGATCAGTATGATGGGAACAAAGCACATGGATATGTCTATGCTGCCATGCAAGGAATTGGTTGTTGTAGATGCAACCGGTGGAGCAGAGACTCTCGCATACAAAGCACCGGCAATGGAAGCGATTGAGATTACTTTCAAAGGAAAGAAAGCGCATGCCGGAATTGAACCGGAAAAAGGAATCAATGCAATTGTTGTGGCATCAAAGGCAATCAGTAAGATGCACATCGGACGTATTGATTATGAGACAACCTCTAATATCGGACATATTGAAGGTGGATCTGCAACCAACATCGTAACAGATGAGGTTACATTTACCGCAGAGATCCGTTCACACAGTATGGAAAAGCTGGCTGCAGAGGTTGCACATATGGAACAGTGCTGCAAGGAAGCTGTAGAGGAAATGGGAGCCTGTTATGAGATGAAGCATGAGATGGCTTACCCGGTCCTGTCGCTGGAAGAAGACTGTGAATTGATCCAGGATACTGTAAATGCAATGGCAGAAGAAAGAATTACAGCAAATAAAATGATCATCGGTGGCGGAAGTGATGCAAATGTGCTTGCGGGACACGGATATAAGAGCGTCATTTTGGGATGTGGAATGATCAATGTACACACAGTAGAAGAAGCGCTTGATACAGATGAGACCTGGAAAGTGACAAAAGTACTGAGAAGACTGATGGGTGCAGAATAGGAGATGGACGACATAGATGGAAAAAGAAGAACTGAAGCAGAGATGTCTGGACGCGATTGATGAGAACAGAGATCTGATCATTCAGCTTGGTGATGATGTATATAAAACGCCTGAACTTGGCTACAAAGAATTTAAGACTACAGAAAGAATGATAAAGGCATTTCAGGAGATTGGAGAAGAGCCGGAGACGGAAATTGCATATACTGGCTGTAAGGTTTCAACTCCGAAAAAAGGGAATACAAGAATTGCCGTGATCGGAGAGCTGGACTGTATCCAGTGCAAAGAACATCCGGACAGTACGCCAGAAGGAAATGTTCATGCCTGCGGTCATCATGCACAGCTTGCAGATCTGTATGGATGTGCGATTGGTCTTTTAAGATCCGGAGTGATGAAGGAACTGGGTGGAGCGGTTGATTTTATTGCGATCCCTGCGGAAGAATGCGTAGATTATGATTATCGCGACAGTCTGATCCGTGAAAATAAGATCAGTTTTTACGGCGGCAAGCAGGAATATTTAAAACGTGGTGGCTTTGATGATGTGGATATGGCATTGCAGTGTCACATGATGGAAATTGGAAATGGCAGGCATTGCACGATTGATACCGACTGCAACGGATTTGTGACAAAGACGGTAACATTTATCGGAGAAGCTGCGCATGCAGGTTTCGCACCACATGAAGGAATCAATGCGTTAAATATGGCAGAGTTGGCACTGAACAACATTCATGCACTCCGTGAGACTTTTCAGGAGAAAGAAAAGGTTCGTGTAAGTGCAATCATTACAGAAGGCGGAGATCTGGTAAATGTAGTTCCTGCTGTTGTGAAGATGCAGATCATGGTACGTGCTTTCACAATTGATGGAATGCTGGATGCCAGTAAAAAAGTGAACCGTGCGTTAAAAGCCGGAGCACTTGCAATCGGAGGAAAAGTCGAGATTGACGATAAGATCGGATATCTTCCGATGAATACCAACCGCGAGCTTTCAACATTATATAAAGAAAATATGATCGAATATACAGGGGCGGAAAAAGATTCATTTGTAGAGCTTTATGAGACAGCAGGTTCTACAGATCTGGGGGATCTTTCTCAGATCATGCCGTGTATGCACATCTGGACAGAGGGAATAACCGGAGGACTTCACTCCAAGGATTATCGTCTTGCGGACCCGGAACTTGCTTATATCGTTCCGGCAAAGATGATGGCGCTTACGATCATTGATCTTCTTTATGATAACGCAAAAAAGGCAAAACAGATTCTTGACAATTTCAAACCGACGCTGACAAAAGAAAGTTATCTGGAATTAAAAAAAGAGCATTCTAAGCTTGTGGTTTTTGATGGCTCTGAGTTATAATAAAAAGGAATCCCGTTTAAGGGGTTCCTTTTTTAAAGCAATTATTCAGATATATAGAGAGAAGCTGCCAACGGCAGGTTCTCTGGATAGAAGATCGCAATACGGGGGACAAATTTGTGAAAGTTGGAGTTATCGGATCAAAATCATCTTGTGAGGTTGTTAAGAAGAGTATAAAAGAAATCGACAGTTCAGTAGAAGTAGCTGCTTATGAAGAGGAACAGGTTAACCGAAGTGACCGGCTGATTGAGGAATGTGAACAGGAGTGTGATGCGGTACTGTTTACGGGCTGTGCGATCGAAAGTTTTGTGGGGAGAAACTATCATTTCACCAGGCCACATGTGTCGGTGGAAAAATCGGTAGTCAGCATTGCGGGAGCATTTCTGCAGATGCAGAAAAGTAATATTGAACTGGATGCATTTAGTATTGATATTGTAGAAAAACAGATCATTGAGGATTTGCTGGATGCATTTGACATCCTGGCAAGAAACATTTATTCCTGTCCGTTTCAGGCAGGAGTGGAAGAAGAACAGTATGTGGAGTGGCACATGAAGCTTCTGGATGAAGGAAAGGTCAATGTGGCACTGACTTCTCTTCGGTGGGTGTATAAGACACTGCAGGAAAAGGGATACCATGCAATTTATCTGCCTCCGACCAGGGCAAAAGTGAGAGTGGCACTGGAGAAATTAAAAAATGAATGTGCGCTTCAGGAAGCAGAATATGCGCAGGCAGCAGTTGAGATTTTTCAGCTGACGGATTATGAGAGCAGAGAAGAGAATTATTATTCAAGTATGCTTGCAAAAGCAGATATTGAAAAAGAAATCATCAAATATACAGAAGGGATCCAAGGTGCAATTTTTGCATCAGGAAGAAGAGAATATATTGTATTTTCCAATTCCGGGGCTGTACAAGAAGAATTTAACCAGCGAAAGCTTCTGAATCTGCAAAAAAAAGTGCAGGAGGAGAATAAAATCAGCCTGAATGTAGGGATCGGAACCGGAGGCACGATGAATGACGCGGAAATGAACGCAAGACGTGCACTGGATTTTTCCCTGAAAAATGCAAAGCAGGAGATTTTCTGGATTGATGCCGGTCAGACACAGCACGGACCGCTTGGAAAGGAGATCCAGCTGGAATATCAGCTCATTTCTTCCGATCCGAAGCTACAGGAAATTTCAGAAAAAACCGGGCTCAGCACAACGTCAATTCTGAAGATCATTGCCATTGCAGATGTAAGAAAAAGTTATATTTTCGATGCACATCAGTTGGCGGAGTGTCTGGGAATTACGGTCAGAAGTGCGCGCCGGATCATGAATAAGATCATGGAAGCCGGTTATGGAAAAGTGTATGCAAAGAAGACAGCGGCAGCGGGTGGCAGACCGAAGGCACTGGTAGAGATATTGTTTAAAATTTAGTGTAATGGTCTTTTATCCGAACAAGGGTTGACGAACAGTAAAAAAAATGGCATTCTGAAAAGTAAAGGAACAAGAGATAGTAATGGAGTAATATAAAATGGATCAGAAAAAACCAAAGAAAGTATATGTGATCGGACATAAAAATCCAGATACAGATTCTATTTGTTCGGCAATTGCATATGCAAATCTGAAAAATAAAATCACAGGAGAAAAATACATAGCGAAAAGAGCGGGAGAGGTAAATGGTGAGACAGCATATGTTCTGGATAAATTCCAGGTAAGTGTGCCGTCTCTTCTGGACAATGTACACCTTCAGGTAAAAGATATGGATATCCGTCATATTAAGGGTGTATCTGGTCACATGTCCATTAAAGACGCATGGGCAAGAATGAAAGATGAGAATATTAAGACACTGCCGGTAACAAGAGGTGAGAAGCTGGAAGGGTTGATCACTATCGGAGATATTGCTACGTCATATATGGAAGTGTACGATAATAATATCCTTGCAACAGCGAGAACCCAGTACCGCAATATCGTCAAAACACTGGACGGAACACTGATCTCCGGGAATGAGCATGGCTATTTCCTGAATGGAAAAGTTGTCATTGCCGCATCCAGTCCGGATCTGATGGAGAATTTTATTGAGAAGGATGATCTTGTCATTCTTGGAAACCGTTATGAGTCACAGCTGTGCGCGATCGAGATGGATGCAAGCTGTCTTGTCATCTGTCAGGGAGCCAATATTTCCAAGACGATCAAGAAGATGGCAGAGGAGAGAGATATCGTGATTATTCAGACACCACACGATACCTTTACTGCTGCAAGGCTGATCAACCAGAGTATTCCGGTCAAGTATTTTATGAGCCGTGATAATCTGGAGATCTTTCATTTGAATGATTATGTGGAACATGTGAAAGAAGTTATGTCAAAGACGAAGTACAGAGATTTCCCAATTCTGGATAATAAAGGAAAGTTCTGTGGTTTCCTCTCAAGACGAAGACTTATGACTTCCCGTAAAAAACAGGTAATTCTGGTGGATCATAATGAAAAGTCACAGGCTGTGAATGGAATTGAAGAGGCAGAGGTACAGGAGATCATTGATCATCACAGACTGGGCGGCCTGGAGACGATCGGACCGGTATATTTCCGAAATCAGCCGGTTGGATGTACCGCTACGATCATTTACCAGATGTATCAGGAAAGTGGTGTAGAGGTAGAGCCGCAGATGGCGGGGCTTCTGTGCTCTGCAATTATTTCGGATACGTTACTGTTCCGTTCACCAACCTGTACGATGGTTGATCAGGCGGCAGCAGAGGCACTGGCGCGGATCGCCGGGATTGATATGGAAGAATATGCAAAAGAGATGTTCAATGCGGGAAGCAATCTGCGTGGTAAATCCGTAGAAGAGATCTGTTTCCAGGACTTTAAGGTATTCAATGTAAAAGATATCATGTTTGGAGTCGGACAGATCACATCCATGAATCAGGATGAACTGGATGAGGTGAAAGGACGTCTGATCCCATATCTGGAAGAGGCGAGAAAGACCCAGGGACTGCATATGTTGTATCTGATGATGACTAATATTCTGGAAGAGTCTACAGAACTCCTTTGCTGTGGTGAAAATGCAAAGGAACAGGTTCTTGAAGCGTTTGAACTGCCGGGAGATACGGAAAAAATTCTCCTGAAAGGTGTAGTATCAAGAAAGAAACAGATGATCCCTGTTCTGGTAACTTACCTGCAGCAAAAATAAAAACAGATAACTTTATAGGAGAGATGGCTTATGGCAAAACAGATCTGGAAGCCGGGAAATATGCTGTATCCACTGCCTGCAGTTATGGTCAGTGTGGCAGATAAAGAAGGCAATCCGAATATCATTACCGTGGCGTGGGCGGGAACGGTCTGCACAAACCCGCCGATGGTTTCGATTTCCGTGAGACCAGAGCGGTATTCTTATCACATGATCGATGAGACCGGAGAATTTGTAATCAATCTGACAACGGAAAAACTTGCGTATGCAACGGATTATTGCGGTGTGCGTTCGGGAAAAGATGTGGACAAATTCAAAGAGCTGCATCTGACACCGGAAAAGGCAGAATATGTGAATGCGCCACTGATTGAGGAGAGTCCGGTCAACATCGAGTGTAAGGTGGTCAAAAAAGAAACACCGGGGTCGCATCATATTTTCCTTGCCGAGGTAAAAGCGGTTCATGTAGATGATGCCTATATGGATCAGAAAGGGCGATTTGCATTGGAAAAGACCGATCCGATCGTATATGTGCACGGACAGTATTATAGTCTGGGTAAGTTGCTCGGAACATTTGGCTATAGCGTGAAAAAGCCGACAAAGAAGAATGGAAAGAAAAAGAAGAAATAAAAACAGAAAATCCTCTTGACAAGAAAATGACAGAGGGTATATGCTGTGTAAGTAGAAACTCAAGGGCGAGACTGCTAAGGTGCGGTCTCGTCTTTTTTTCATAGGAAATTCCGAAGGAACTTCCTATGAAAAAAAGGCACTGCGTGCCGGAGATGGGCACTCGCACAAAGATGAAGAATGTCGCAAGCGGTCTACGCTCTGCTTCGGTCGTTGCTTAACGAGCGCCACTGGCGCTCAGCAACGCGCTCGGCGCGAGAATGTGCCGAGGCACATTCTTATTTAAAAGGAGTAGTAGATGATGAAAGATTTTACATTCAATGTACCACAGGATATTATTTTTGGAAAAGGTAGTTTAAAAAGACTTCCGGAGCTTCTTGAGAAAAGTGGTTCCAAGAAGATGCTTCTGATCTCCGGACCGGTTTTGAAGAAGATCGGAATGGTCGAGAAAGTCGAAGAGATCGTGAAGGCTTCCGGTATCGAAGTGGAAGTATTTACTGATGTAGAAGCAAATCCATCTGTTGCAACGGTAGATAAAGCAACAGAAGCATACAAAAAAGCAGGAGCAACCAGTATTGTAGCTTTCGGTGGCGGAAGTCCGATGGATGTGGCAAAGGCAGTTGGTGTTCTTGCAAAATACGGCGGAGAGATCGGAGATTATGAAGGTGCACACAAGGTACCGGGACCGATCGTTCCGATCATTGCGATCCCGACAACTGCAGGTACAGGAAGTGAAGTGACGGCATTTTCTGTTATTACCGATGAAGCAAGAAATTATAAGCTGACTGTGTTCAGCTATGAGCTGATCCCAAGCTATGCACTTCTGGATCCGGAGCTTGTTATGACTTCTCCAGCATCGGTAGCCGCAGCATGTGGCGTAGATGCACTGATTCATGCATGGGAGGCTTACACTTCAAGAGATGCATCTCCATTTTCTGATGCAATGGCAGAAAAGGCAATGGAACTGATTGGTGCAAATCTGCGCAGATTCGTAGCAAACCGTCAGGACGAAGAGGCGGCGGCAGCCATGCTCTCCGGAAGCATGTTCGCAGGTATCGCATTTGCATGGGCAAGACTTGGAAATATCCATGCTATGAGCCATCCGGTAAGCGCCTATTTCCATGTGGCACACGGTGTGGCAAATGCGATTCTTCTTCCAACGATTGTGGAATATAATGCACTTGCAGATCATGGACGTTATGAGAAGATCTACAATTATATCAGCAAAGAAAAAGACCCGGTGATCGATTTTGTTCCGGAAATGCTGGTAGATGAAGCGAGAGATCTGCTTCGTGATCTTGGTATTCCGCAGCATCTTGCCGATGTTGGTGTAACGGAAGATAAGATTGAACTGATGGCTGCTGATGCCATGAAGAGCGGAAATATCATGGCAAATCCGAGACAGTCTACGATCAGGGATATCATTGAACTTTATAAAAAAGCAATGTAGATCATTCAGGGGATATGAGTCAGCAGAAGCTGGTTGATATCCCCTTTTTTGATCTGAGTATAGAAAACAGGAAGAGATTGGTGTTCTGTATAGATTTTTTTAATGCAAGAGTACCGGAGGAAAGAAAGCATAAATGTGAGTACATAGGTAAAGAATCTCCCGCATATAGTAAAAAGAGAATGGGAAAAGAGGGATATCCGTATGTGGTACCGACTGCTTTATGGAACAATCAGTTTTTTATGCTTTACATGGCTTCTGTTTACCTGGGGAGTGATCGATAACGGAAAGATCAAACTGATAAGAATGAATGATGAAACGGTAGAAGCATCCTATGAGGCAGGTGGAACAAACGAGCAGTATCAGGAAAAGCCCAAGATCGCCCTCACATTTGATGATGGCCCAAATCCTTCCAGTACGCCAGTGCTCCTTGACGGGCTTGCCGGGCGGAATGTGAAGGTTACTTTTTTTGTGATCGGGGAAAATGTAGTAAAATATCCGAAAGTTGTGAGCAGAGAGGCTGAAGAAGGGCATATTATTGGAAATCATACTTACAGTCATGTAGATCTCACAAAAATGTCTCAGGAAATGACAGAGTGCGAACTCGGAAAGACCAATACCGCGATTGAAGAAATTACCGGAAAAAAGACGGAATATATGCGGCCGCCTTATGGAGCCTGGAAGAAGGAGATGGAAGAGAATACCGGCATGATTGCGGTGCTATGGAATGTGGATCCGCTTGACTGGAATACGGATAACGAGACAGAAATTGTCAATAAAGTAGTGACGGAAACGGAGGAAAATGATATTATTTTATTACATGACTGTTATCTGTCTTCAGTAAAGGCGGCACTTCGCATTATCGATATCATGCAGGCGAAGGGATATGAATTTGTGACAGTCGATGAATTGCTGCTGGATTAAAGGAGAGGTTTTGATGGATTTATTTGATTATATGCGGGAGACGACAAAGGAGAAAGAATCGCCCCTTGCCTCCAGACTGCGTCCGACGACTCTGGATGAAGTGGTTGGACAGCAGCACATTATCGGAAAGGACAAGCTTTTATACCGTGCGATCAAGGCGGATAAACTGAGTTCTGTTATTTTTTACGGACCTCCGGGAACCGGAAAGACTACGCTTGCAAAGGTGATCGCCAATACTACAAGTGCAGAATTTACACAGATCAATGCTACGGTTGCCGGGAAGAAAGATATGGAAGAAGTGGTGAATAAGGCGAAAGAACTGAAAGGGATGTACCAGAAAAGGACAATCCTTTTCATCGATGAGATTCACCGGTTTAATAAAGGACAGCAGGATTATCTGCTCCCGTTTGTGGAGGACGGCACGATCATTCTGATCGGTGCGACGACAGAAAATCCTTACTTTGAGGTGAACGGTGCGCTTCTTTCCAGATCCAGTGTATTTGAACTCCGTCCGCTTTCACAGGAAGAAGTAGAGACCCTGATTCTGAGAGCGGTGCAGGATGAAAAAAAAGGAATGGGAAGCTATCATGCGGTGATCGATGAGGATGCCCTGCATTTCCTGGCAGACCTTGCCGGTGGAGATGCCAGATCTGCGCTTAATGCGGTGGAACTGGGTATCCTCACCACACCAAGAAGTGAGGATGGAATGATCCATATCACGCTGGATGTTGCATCCGAATGTATACAGAAGCGGGTTGTGCGATATGATAAGACAGGAGATAATCATTATGATACCATATCCGCATTTATTAAAAGTATGCGCGGTTCTGATCCGGATGCAGCCGTATATTATCTGGCAAAGATGCTGTATGCCGGAGAGGACATTAAGTTTATTGCCCGCAGGATCATGATCTGTGCATCGGAAGATGTGGGAAATGCGGATCCGATGGCATTGAATGTTGCAGTCAGTGCAGCACAGGCAGTGGAGCGGATCGGAATGCCGGAGGCACAGATCATTTTATCACAGGCAGTTCTTTATGTGGCAACAGCACCGAAGAGTAATTCAGCATGTAATGCTGTCTTTGCTGCGATGGACAATGTGAAAAAGTATAAAACGACTGTTCCGGTGCATTTGCAGGATGCACATTATAAAGGTTCTGCAAAGCTGGGGCATGGAATTGGCTACAAATACGCGCATGATTATCCGAATCATTATGTAAAACAGCAGTATCTGCCGGATGAGATCAAAGATGCCGTATTCTATGAAGCGAGCGATAATGGCTACGAACAAACGATCAAAGCGCATATGAAGCGGATCAAGGATGAAGCGTAACTTATTCGCACAGGAAATCACTGCATTCGCGCAGAAGGGATTGATTTGACACAGACACTTTGCTACCATATCTGTAAGCAGAAAGGAGTGAAGAATATGGGAGCAGTTCAGGACAGCTATATTACCGTTGCATGGCTGGTTCTTCTGGTAGCACTTCTGGTGATCGAGATCATAACGGTGGGACTTACGACGATCTGGGGAGCAGGAGGTGCGCTGGCGGCACTGATCCTGAATATTTTGGATATACCGTTTGCCGGACAGGTAGTTGCATTTTTTGTTGTGACAATTTTACTGCTTGTATTTACCAGACCATTTGCAATGCGTTTTATCAACACCCGCCGTCTAAAGACGAACTATGAAGGAATCATCGGAAAGACGATCCGGATCAGCCAGAAAGTAGATAACATCGGGCAGACTGGTATGGCGGTGGTAAATGGTACGGAGTGGACGGTAAGATCCGAACAGGATGACGTGATCCTGGAACCCGGAACACTGGTGAAGGTGGTCAATATATCCGGAGTAAAGTTAATTGTAAAAAAATATGAGGAGGACTAAAAGATGACGGGACTTATTATTTTAGTAATTATTATTGTGATCGCATTACTGCTTCTGACTTCCTGCATTAAGATCGTGCCGCAGGCAAAGGCACTGGTTATCGAACGTCTTGGTGCATATCAGGCAACATGGAGTGTAGGACTTCATTTTAAACTGCCGATCATTGAACGCGTGGCAAGAAGAGTAGACTTAAAAGAGCAGGTAGTTGATTTTGCACCGCAGCCGGTTATCACAAAGGATAACGTAACCATGCGGATCGATACCGTTGTATTCTACCAGATTACAGATCCGAAGATGTTCTGCTACGGAGTAGCGAACCCGATCATGGCAATCGAGAATCTGACAGCGACTACCCTTCGTAACATCATCGGTGATCTGGAACTTGACCAGACACTGACATCAAGAGAGACGATCAATACGAAGATGCGCGCATCTCTGGATGTGGCAACGGATCCATGGGGAATCAAAGTTAATCGTGTGGAACTGAAAAATATCATTCCGCCGGCAGCAATCCAGGATGCAATGGAGAAACAGATGAAAGCAGAACGTGAAAGACGTGAAGCCATTCTCCGTGCAGAAGGTGAAAAGAAATCTACTGTCCTTGTTGCAGAAGGTGAAAAAGAATCTGTGATCTTGAAAGCGGAAGCTGAAAAACAGGCAGCGATCCTCCAGGCAGAAGCTGAAAAAGAAAAGAGGATCAAAGAGGCAGAAGGTGAAGCGGAAGCCATCCTTAAAGTACAGCAGGCAAATGCAGACGGTATCCGTTTCATCCGCGAAGCGGGTGCAGACCAGGCAGTGCTTACGATCAAGAGTCTGGAGGCATTTGAAAAGGCCGCAGACGGCAAGGCAACGAAAATCATCATTCCGTCGGAACTGCAGTCACTTGCAGGGCTTGTGAAGAGCGCTAAAGAAGTGATCAAGGAAGATTAGGAAAAAAGAGAGAGGAAAGGTGACAGATAGATGACGGATGTGTTGATCCTGGAAGATGAACTGACTTCGCTGCAGGCATTGTCAGAGATTCTTACCACATATTCAGATGATATCCGTGTCCACAAGGCATCTTCCCTGAAAGAAGCAAAAGACCTGCTGGATCAGGAAATCCGGTATGGTCTTTTCCTTTTGGATGTAAATCTAAGCGGTGAAGACCGGGAGGATATCGGTGGGATTTTGTTCGCAAGAGAGATACGGGAGAGGTTTGAATATACCTTTACCCCAATCGTGATGGTGACTGCCATTGGCAATATGGAAATGCAGGCTTACCGGGAGCTGCACTGTTACCAGTACATTATGAAGCCATTTCGCAGGGAACAGGTTGAAGAGGTTGTTCAGAAGGTGCTGGAAAAAGAGAGCAGGGAGAAACCACCGGTAATCGTTGTGAAAAAAGACGGGATCAATTATCAGTTGAAATGCGAGGATATCCGATATCTGGAAGCGATACCGAGAGGGACAAGACTGCATCTTGTGACGGAGAACTGGGATGTTCCTTATGTGACTCTCAGACAGATGCTGCTTAAGATGCCAAAAGGGATGTTTGTGCAGTGCCATCGGATGTATGCGGTCAATAAAAATGAAGTTGAATATTACGATACCGTCAACCGGATCATCCGGATCAAAAATTGTCCGGATACGGTAGAAATCGGTGTGACTTACAAATCGGTGATCGGAGGACTGTTAAATGGCTGATTGGGTACGCAAATTTTTATATCGTATTTTCTGCGTAACGGCACTTATGGTATCAGTCTATCTGATCGTGGATTTCCTGATCAGCGGTACCTTCGATTACCGGGTGTTTATTATGTTTGTTCTGATGGTGATCGTTGTGATATGGGGAATTGTGGACTGGAGAAGTAATTATGTACTGATACGCCAGAAGGAAAATGAACTGCGGCTTTATCAGAACTATCTGATTCCGCTGGAAGAACTGGTCAAAGAAATCCGTGCCAAACAGCATGAATTTGACAATCATCTGAATGCAATCCTGAATATGCATCTGACCATCGACAATTATGAAGAACTGGTAGCAAAGCAGTCTGAATATATTACGGAAATTGCCAGAGAAGATGACAGCAGGAAGTATCTCCCCCTTCTGAAGATCAGCGATAAAATCCTGGCAGGATTTATCTACAGTAAAATTGTCCGTGCGCCGGAATATGTCCGGACCGATATCCGCGTGTGGAACAAAGAAATCGTTTCCGGCATTTCCGAACACCACCTGATCGAGATTGTTGGAACCCTGATCGACAATGCATACGAAGCCTGTACCGAAGAAAAAAATCAGGTACTGATCGAAATTGATTCCCAGAATGATAAGCTTATCTTCACGATAAAGAATCAGGTCGAAAATATAGGACTTGGCGAGATCAGTCATTTCTTTGAAAAAGGATTTTCTACGAAAAAAGATGGAAAAAAGCATGGACTGGGACTTTATAATGCAAAGATGCTTGTGAATCGTTACCACGGAGAAATTACGGTGGAAATAGAAGAAAGGAAATACATCAGTTTTGTGGTGGTTATTTAGGCAGATCGGAATATGGGACGGTCTGCTTTTTTTGTAGGTTGTGGTCGGACGCGGACAGAAAACAAATAGAGCAGATTCCTTTGTGCTGACCATTCCGATGAGCCACTTAAGGCGAAAATTGTGTCAGCAAGGGCTTCCACAATTTTTGTGTCTCATCTCCATAGCACAAACATGGAATCCTTATCCATTTGTTTTCTGTCCGCGCCCGGGATTCAGCTCTTTTGGAGCAGGCATGAGGCTTGCAAGCTTTCAAGAACGTAGCTGAGATCTGCCCAAAGAACAACGTAGAGTTTTCATGTCGTGAGATTCAAGAGTATCATTGTCCAATCACAGCCTTAATTTGCGAACCGTATCATTCACATCCATCACAATAACTGAGACATCAGCCACGCATAGACGACTTGATTTTTTTTCTGCCAGTTGAGTGCAATTGCCGCCGCTTCTTTTTCAGTCGGTACAGAAAGGGTCAGATCGATCAGGGGTTCGTGATTTTCAAAGACCTGACAGCGCACGGAATATTCCTCTCCTGCATTTTTCATATAATCCGCTTTTACGGAAACTTCATTTTTCAGATCATACTGTTTTGTCTGTAAAAAGTGGTCAATATCGTCCTGGATTGGCTTTGAGATTTTATCCTGGAAAAGATGAATCGTCCCTTTCCCATCTTCCGTCAGATGGAAAAGAGTGCGGTTGTGAGTGGATTCTTTCAGGATGAGACCACCGTCCGCAAGTTCAGAAAGAGCCTGCTGGAGTTTGAAATAATCGGTATATCCTTTGTCTAGGACAAATTCAGAAATCTGGGAGTTGGTCAGAGGAAAATCAACTTTGTCCAGCATGTATAGAATGATGAGTTTATAAAGTGTAAATGCTTCTGCCATAGGGCTGCCTCCTTAAAATGTAGTATATTCTTTTCCCTGCCAGAGATTCTGCTCTTTTAAATAGCGCTGCATCTGATTGAGTACTAACCGTTTATTGCCGGTCCAGAGCGGTGCGATAAGAAGAGATTTTGGTCCGTCACCGGTCAGACGGTGAATGACAATATCCGGACGGAGCGAAGCGATACATTTTCCGAGCAGATGAAAATAAGAGTTCATATCTGGAATATAAAAAGGTTCCTGCCTATAAAAATCTGCCAGATCGGTATGCTTCAGAACGTGGAGAAGCTGCAGCTTGATTCCGTCAATCGGAAGAGCGTTCAGATAATGGATGGTTGCGAGCATATCTGCTTCAGATTCTCCCGGAAGAAATAAAATTACGTGGGTGATGATCTGTACCCCGATCGCATGAAGGGAATGGACCGCCTGCTCAAAGACGGAAAGTGGATAACCACGGCGCATCCAGTTGGCAGTGCGTTCGTGGATCGTCTGAAGTCCAAGCTCTACCCAGACCGGTTTAATGGCATTTAGTTCGGCAAGCAGTGTAAGGATTTCAGGTGAAAGGCAATCCGGACGCGTTGCGATAGATAAAATGCGTACTTCTGGATCAGAAATCGCTTCGGTAAAGATCCGGCGCAGATGACAGGCTGGTGCATAGGTATTGGTATATGCCTGAAAATAGGCGATATAGCTGTGTCCGTTGTATTTGGGGCGGACAAGGCCTTTTCCATAGGCAAGCTGGTCGGCAACAGAAAGAGAAGAAGAAGCGGAAAAATCGCCGGATCCGCCTTCGCTACAGAAGATACAACCGCGTGTGCCGCAGGTTCCGTCCCGGTTCGGACAGGAACAGCCTCCGTTTAAAGAAATCTTGTACAGTTTTTCACCGAAATTCTGTTTCAGATAGTAGTCCAGTGCATAGTAGCGCCGTTCTCCCCAGCGCTGAGGAGTTCCTTTTTTGTAAGTAAGCCCGCAGGATATTTCCTGCGGGCGATTGCTATCATAGGTTCTTGTATTCATAAGATTAAATCAGAGCTTTGACAGCTTCGCTTACGACCTGTGATACGCGAGGGTCAAAAGCTTCCGGAAGAATATTGTCCTCGTTCAGCTCTTCATCCGGAACAAGTCCAGCGATTGCTTTTGCTGTGGCAAGCTTCATCTCTTCGGTGATCTGTGGTGCACGTCCCTCTAATGCACCTTTAAAGATACCAGGGAAAGCGACAACGTTGTTGACCTGGTTTGGGAAGTCAGAACGTCCGGTTCCGACAACTTTTGCGCCTGCAGCTTTTGCAAGATCCGGCATGATCTCCGGTACCGGGTTTGCCATTGCGAAAAGGATCGCATCCTTATTCATAGAAGCAACCATTTCCTGGGAAACAATGTTCGGGGCAGATACACCGACGAAAATATCAGCACCCTTGAGTGCATCAGCAAGTGTACCGGTCTCATGGTCGAGATTGGTCACTTTGGTCATCTCTTTCTGCATCCAGTTCAGATTCGGTGAATCAGCAGAGATGATTCCATTGATATCACACATAGTGATCTTCGGGAATCCGTAGGTAAGAAGAAGCTTTGTGATTGCAACTCCGGCGCTTCCGGCACCATTCACAACGATCTTACAGTTTTCTTTTTTCTTGCCGGTTACTTTCAGGGCGTTGATGATACCTGCCAGAACGACGATGGCGGTTCCATGTTGGTCATCGTGGAATACAGGAATATCAAGAAGTTCTTTTAAACGGCTCTCAATCTCAAAACAGCGTGGGGCAGAGATATCTTCCAGGTTGATTCCACCGAAAGCAGGTGCAATATTGACAACTGTCTTAATAATCTCTTCTGTATCCTGAGTGTCCAGGCAGATCGGAACTGCGTTGACTCCGCCGAATTCTTTAAAAAGAACTGCTTTTCCTTCCATAACAGGCATGGCGGCTTTGGCTCCGATGTTACCAAGTCCGAGAACGGCACTACCGTCGGATACTACAGCGATTGTGTTGGCTTTCATCGTGTATTTGTAGGCTGCATCCGGGTCCTTTGCAATGACCTTGCATGGCTCGGCAACGCCTGGTGTATATGCGATTGCGAGGTCTTCACGAGAGTTTACGTGTGACTTTGCAGTAGTTTCAATTTTTCCATTCCATTTTTCATGCATTTCAAGTGCTTGCTCAATTGCTGACATTTTCATACGTCCTCCTTTGATTACAGTTTTGCTGCTCTTTTATGATAACATTCTTCTGATATGAAAGCAAATCAAAAAACTTCTTTCCATTTTGTGCAAAATGTTGTATACTTGGGTTTATCAAAAGCAGATTAGTCAGTTCAGACAAGATTTCCCAATGTTAAAAGTTTAATATTTTTTTGGATAAGAAAAGTAATTGGAATAAAGGAGGAATATAGAACATATGACGAGAGAAAAATATGAGTCCCTGCCTCTTTCTACATTAAAAGAGGTGGCAAAAACGCGCGGACTTCGCGGAATTTCAACGATGAAAAAAGCAGATCTGATCGATCTTATGCTGGAAGAAGATGACAAAGTTTCAATAAAAGAGGCGAAGGAGGAAGTAAAATCCGAAAAAGCCGGAACCGCAGATATTGAACAGCTCGACAGTGGACGTACGGTGAATGGAATTCTGGAAGTCATGGATGGATACGGATTTATCCGTTCCCAGAACTATCTGCCGGGCGAGGAAGATGTATATGTATCACCATCGCAGATCCGCAGATTCAGCCTGAAGACAGGGGATATCCTGACAGGAAATACAAGAGTAAAGACACAGTCTGAAAAATTCAGTGCGCTTCTGTATCTGACCAAGATCAATGGAATGTCTCCGGCAGAAGCAGGACGCAGAATGAACTTTGAAAATATGACACCGATTTTCCCAAATGAACGTCTCAGACTGGAAGCGGGAAAGAGCAGCACTGCAATGCGTGTTATGGATCTGATCTCTCCAATCGGTAAGGGACAGCGAGGCATGATCGTATCACCGCCGAAAGCAGGTAAGACAACCCTGTTGAAGCAGGTGGCGCTTTCTATGAGGAAGAATAATCCGGAGATCCATCTTCTGATCCTTCTGATCGATGAACGTCCGGAAGAAGTAACCGACATCAAAGAAGCCATTGAAGGGGATAATGTGGAAGTTATTTATTCGACCTTTGATGAGCTTCCGGAGCATCATAAACGTGTGTCAGAGATGGTGATCGAGCGTGCAAAACGTCTGGTTGAGCACAAAAAGGACGTTGTGATCCTTTTGGACAGCATTACCCGTCTGGCAAGAGCATACAACCTGGTTGTTCCACCGAGCGGACGAACCCTGTCCGGTGGTCTTGATCCGGCAGCACTTCATATGCCGAAACGTTTCTTTGGTGCAGCGAGAAATATGCGTGAGGGCGGAAGCCTTACTATCCTCGCAACCGCACTTGTAGATACCGGAAGTAAGATGGATGATGTCATCTACGAAGAATTTAAGGGAACCGGTAATATGGAACTGGTGCTTGACCGGAAGCTTTCTGAAAAGAGAATCTTTCCTGCAATCGATATCCCGAAATCCGGAACAAGAAGAGAGGATCTGCTTCTTACGAAAGAGGAGCAGGAAGCAGTGGATATTATGCGCCGTGCATTAAACGGAATGAAGTCAGATGAAGCGGTAGACAGCATTCTGAATATGTTTGACCGCACAAAAAATAACGTAGAATTTGTCCAAATGGTCAAAAAAACAAAGTTTATTTAGAAAATTACTTGCATTTAGAAAAAAACTATGTTATGCTAACATAGCTGTTTAAAGATATTAGCCGCGTGAAAGCGCGTAAAACGAATAAAACAAGAAGAGGTGAAAATCATGAAAGAAGGAATCCATCCAGATTACTATCAGGCGACTGTAACTTGCAACTGTGGGAATACATTCGTAACAGGTTCTACAAGCAAAGAAATCCACGTAGAAATCTGCTCTAAATGTCATCCGTTCTACACAGGACAGCAGAAAGCAACTCAGGCCAGAGGTCGTGTTGACAAGTTTAACAAGAAATACGGAATTCAGTAATAAGAGAATTCAACAGGCTGGGATTGTGAAATCTCAGCCTATTTTGTATATACGATGAATTAAAAAGGACATAACAGAATATGAAATCTTCGAATATTGGTGGTCAGGCTGTCATCGAAGGCGTGATGATGAAGAATAAAGACCGTTATGCGGTTGCGGTGAGAAAGCCTGACGGAGAGATAGAAGTTACAACAGATACATATAAAAGTGTAGTTGGAAAATATACGGCACTTACGAAGCTACCTTTTGTCAGAGGAATCTTTAATTTTGTTGATTCTCTGGTGCTGGGGATGAAGACTTTGACCTGGTCAGCAAGCTTCTATGAGGAAGAGGAAGAAAAAGAGATGACCGAAGTCGAAGAAAAGAAGCAGGAGCGTACGGAAAAGCTTTTGATGACGCTGACGATGGTTGTATCTTTTGCACTTGCGATCGGTATTTTTATGGTACTTCCGTATTTTTTGTCAGATCTGCTGAAGAAATGGATTTCTTCCTATACAGTTCGGATTATCATTGAGGGAATCATCCGCATTGCGATTTTTGTTGCCTATGTGGGCGGAATTTCGGTAATGAACGATATTAAGCGTTTGTATCGCTATCATGGCGCGGAGCATAAGTGTATCAACTGTATTGAACATGGACTTCCACTGACTGTTGAAAATGTTAGAAAGAGCTCTAAAGAACACAAAAGATGTGGAACCAGCTTCATGCTGTTTGTCATGATCGTGGGAATCGTTCTCTTATTTTTTGTAAGGGTAGAATCTCCGCTGATGAGAGTGATTGTGAGAATTGCACTTCTTCCGGTGATTGCTGGTATTTCTTATGAGTTGATCAAATGGGCAGGAAGCAGTGAGAATCCGGTCGTGTGTATCTTAAGTAAGCCGGGACTTTGGCTGCAGGGGCTTACGACAAAGGAACCGGACGATGAGATGATCGAGGTCGGGATTGCGGCTGTAGAAGCGGTGTTTGACTGGAAAGCGTATTTGAGAGAGAATTTCGGATATAAGGAAGAGGAGTAAAAGCTGTGACCTATCAGGAAGCATATCAGAAAGCCACAGGTGAATTGAAAGCGGCGGGGATTCCGGAGCCGGAAAGTGATTCCTGGATCCTGCTGGAGCATGTGACCGGCATGACAAGGACCAGATATTATGTGGATGGTTTTGAAAGAATGCCGAAAAATGAAGAAGACCGGTTCTTTGAGCTGGTAAGCTGCAGAAAAACCCGGATTCCGGTGCAGCATCTGACCGGGGTTCAGGAATTTATGGGATATGAATTTGCAGTCAATGAACATGTACTTGTGCCAAGACAGGATACTGAGATTCTTGTAGAGGAAGCAGAAAAAAGACTGCTTCTTATGAAAAAGGAAAATCCGGTAAAAGTGTTGGATATGTGTACCGGTTCAGGCTGTATCCCAATCAGCCTGAAACTGAGAAATCCGCAGATTGCCATAGAAGGTGCAGATATTTCAGAAGAAGCTCTGAAAGTGGCTGAAAAAAATGCCAAAAAGCTGGGAGTGAGCGGTAAGTGGATCCAGACTGATATGTTTGAAAATATTACAGGAACATTTGACATGATCACATCGAATCCACCTTATATCCCGACAAAAGTGATCGAAGAGCTGGAAGCAGAGGTACGTCTTCATGACCCGTATGAGGCATTGGACGGAAAAGAGGACGGTCTTTATTTTTACCGGATCCTGGCAGAAAAGGTTCCGGAATATCTGACAGACGGCGGCTGGCTTGTGATGGAGATTGGATATGACCAGAGTACAGATGTGGAAAAATTGCTGAAAGAGACTGGATTTGAACAGGTTTCAACGCAAAAGGATCTGGCAGGTCTTGACCGTGTGGTATGTGGCGTGTACAATAGGCATAGCAAATAACAGGAGGAAAAGAAATGTTTGATAAATTAGAAGATCTGCTCATTCGTTATGAGGAGATTATGGGTGAGCTTCAGGAACCGGACGTGGTGAATGACCAGTCACGTTTCCGCAAGCTGATGAAAGAACAGAATGATCTGACCCCGATTGTTGAGGCATATAAAGAATATAAAAATTGTAAACAGAACATTGAAGACAGTCTTTCTCTTCTGGAGGAAGAATCCGATGAAGAGATGAAAGAGCTGGCAAAAGAAGAACTCAGTGAGTCTAAGAAGAGAGTCGAAGAGCTGGAACAGGAGCTCAAGATCCTTCTTCTGCCAAAAGACCCGAACGATGACAAGAACGTTATCGTGGAGATCCGTGCAGGTGCAGGTGGAGATGAAGCTGCCCTTTTTGCGGCTGAGATCTACCGTATGTATGTACATTATGCAGATAGCAGACGCTGGAAGACAGAGATGATCTCCCTCAATGAAAACGGAATCGGCGGATTCAAGGAAGTTGTATTTATGATCACAGGACAGGGAGCATATTCCCGTATGAAGTATGAAAGTGGTGTACATCGTGTACAGCGTGTGCCGGAGACAGAAAGCGGCGGACGTATCCATACTTCAACCATTACCGTAGCAGTGATGCCGGAAGCAGAAGAAGTTGACGTTGTGATCGATGAAAAAGATATTCGTATCGATGTTATGCGTGCATCTGGTAACGGTGGTCAGTGTGTCAATACCACAGACTCTGCTGTACGACTGACTCATTATCCGACAGGAATCGTGATCTACAGCCAGACTGAAAAATCACAGCTGCAGAACAAGGAAAAGGCATTCCGTCTTCTGCGTTCCAAGTTATATGAACTGGAACTGGAGAAGAAGCAGTCTGCAGAGGCTGAGGCAAGAAGAAGCCAGATCGGTACCGGAGACCGTTCTGAGAAGATCCGTACTTACAACTTCCCACAGGGACGTGTGACCGATCACAGAATCAAGCTTACGCTTCATAAGCTGGACAGCATTATGAACGGAGATCTGGATGAAGTCATTGACAGCCTGATCGCAGCAGACCAGGCAGCAAAGCTGGCATCGATGAATGAGGCAGTATAATAGAAGCAGGCAAAAGTGTATAAAAACAGGAAAGCCTGTGAGTATGTTCTTTGAATTATTATGGATGATGAAGAACTCACAGTTATTGACAACGAAGTGCAGATGGATTTCAAGAACATGCCCGATCGCCCATATTGATCGGATAATAAAAGCAAATATTGAAACCGTCAGAGGATGGCTTGCAGGACGTACTCCTGCTAAAAATAGTAATAGGATACCCTCATACAGGTCAAGAAAACAGAAATGTCCCGTATGGGGGGATTTTTATATACCGAAAATAAAACAGAGGCGTTGAATGAACATACAACAATTAACTTATATCGTAGAAATCGCAAAATGCAACAGCATTTCCCGCGCGGCAGAGTATCTCTTTGTTTCGCAGCCTGCTCTGTCCCAGCAGATCCGGAATCTGGAAAAAGAATTGGGATACTGCGTATTTCGCAGGACAAGAAAAGGACTGGAGCTTACCGAAAAAGGGAATCTTTTTTACCAAAAAGCGCAAAAAATGCTGGAAGACTGGAGTCGTTTTAAAGAAGAAGTGATTTCGGGAACAGAACATAAAAAATTAAAAATCGGACTTGGTGCCAGAGTCTATTCCAACAGACTATTTCCAAAGATTGCCGGATATTTTGAAAGGCATCCGGAGCTCGAGGTGACATTTTATACGGAAGCCGGACTGGATGCATATGCGGCGATCAAGGATGGATCTCTTGATATGGCACTGGACCGGATGCCGGAAAATGAAATCGGCATGGAGAAATGTATCTGTTTTGCAAAAGAACTGATCCGTGAGAAGCAGTGTATACTGACGGCACCGGATCATCCGCTCGCGCAGAAGAAAAATGCTTCAATCATGGATTGCAGGGAATATACTATGCTCACAGGATTGGAGCATTCGGTGGAAGACCGTCTCCTCAGAAAGACATATGGTGAACAGAATATCACATGGAAGAGGGTCACTCGATCGGATAGTATTGATACAGTGATGAAGATGGTAAAAAGCGGAAGCGGGATCGCGATCGGACCACAGTCCTTTGCAGAATACTATGGGGTTACGGCGGTGCCACTGGTTCCAGCCAGGCAGGACAGTCTTTATTTTGCCTGCCTGAAATCAAAGAAAAAAGAGCCGGAAATCCGGGAATTTCAGAGGTATCTGACTACTCTGGTTTCCAGTGTTTGTCCAGATTAAATCCGCGTCCCTGGACTTCCTGTACCTGGGAAACGATGATAAAGCTTTCCGGATCGATCAGGTGGACATTTTTCTCAAGCTGGACAAGCTCACGGTTAGATATGACAGTGAGCACCATATTCAGCTGCTGGTTCAGATAGCCACCCTGAACCGGAATGATGGTTGCACCACGGTCGATCTGTCTGAGTACAAAATTGCGGATTTCATCCGAATGTTTGCTGATGATTTGGACGGCAATCCTTGAAGTACCGCTGACGATCAGCTTATTCATGACAAGTGTATAAATGATCACATACAAAATCGCATAGAGTACTTTGTCAACCGGTTGATAAAGCGCCTGTCCCAGGATGACAAAGAAGTCGATAATATACAGACCGACTGAAACCGGGAAACGGAAATATTTATTCAGGATCAGCGGAGGAACATCAACGCCGCCGGTAGAAGCGCCGGTACGAATGATCATCCCAAGAGAGATTCCGATTCCGATTCCTGCAAAGAGTGTGCAGAGGATCAGGTTGTCCGTCAGAACATAATCTCCAAGGATCTGATTGAAAAATTCCAGTGCGATCGGATACATAAAAGAACTTAAAATTGCAGAAAAAGTATATTTTTTCCCGAGAAAAATATAGGCAAGCACCAGCATGATAATGTTAAAAGCGAGTACCAGCGAGGAAAGCGGGATACCGGTTATGCGTTGCAGGATCAGTCCGATTCCGGTTGTGCCTCCGGCAACAAGATCAGCGGGTAGAAGAAAAACTCTTGCAGAGAAAGCGTTGAGAATATTTCCCAGACAGATGATGAGAACAGAAGCGATCTGTTCTTTTCTTTTTTCAGTAAGATTCATTGGACAGTACCTCCATAAGTCGATATCTTTAATTTAGGAGAAATGGGAGTAAATGGGAAATACATAATATGAATATCGATATAAGAAAAACTTATATTGTGACTGACACTGTGTCCTTGAAAAAAAATCAGAATATGCTAAAATTGACATAAATGAGAGAACATGAGGAGGTCATTAACAGTTAAAGATAAATTATAAAATCATATAAGTAAATATTGAGTTTTATAAGATATTAGACTAGAATATTATTGAAAGGAGTTGATACTTTGAGTAAATATTATTCTATACACGAATTTTCAAAAATTATAGGCGTATCTGCTCAGACATTACGAAATTGGGATGCAAATGGAAAACTTCATCCGCATCATACTACAGTAAGTGGCTATAGATATTATTCTG